>Ga0180436_10000115_pt1 | contig 81947 bp, 60 predicted proteins | sample SS_ome_2_FD_132434 | JGI IMG/M metagenome (GOLD analysis project Ga0180436, IMG submission 132434) | Hypersaline lake sediment archaeal communities from the Salton Sea, California, USA - SS_3_S_2 metaG | ecosystem: Environmental > Aquatic > Non-marine Saline and Alkaline > Hypersaline >...
ACGAAGACCTCGCCCACAGGACTGACCGCGATGTCACGGGGCCCGTAGAAGAGACCGTTCGCGCCGTCCGCACCCAGCTCCGTCGTCTGCACCAGGCCGCCCCAACTCGTCACGAACCGGTGGTCAGCGTCGAACATCTGGACACGATGGTTCCAGGTATCGGCGACGTAGATGTTGCCTGCCCCATCCACTGCGATACCCCAAGGCTCGTTGAACTGGCCCGGACCCGCCCCCAGCTCGCCAAAGGAGCCGATCACACCCTCAGGGCCCAGATGCCAGACTCGATGGTTGAAGCTGTCCGCCACGTACACGGTCCCGTCCCCCACGGCCGCCATCCCGCGCACCATCGCGCCCGGGAAGGCATGCTGGGCCACAGTCGGCAGTGCTCGCCCGCCCAACCCGTAGGGATCAGGAGGCTCCGTGGCCACCGGTGCCACGTAGCGCGCCGCGCCCGGTGGCCGCGTGACGGGCCAGATCGCATGCGCCGTGTCTCGGCGCACATAGAGCCGCATCTCCTTGCGCAGCGGCCACTTGGCCAGATCAAAGGGGTTGTCAGGGTTCTTGAGCGCCGCGTAGCGTCGGTAATCACGGAGCCAGACGATGTCCCAGAGAGCTGCCCGCATCTCGGGATCTCGCAGTGAGGTGGCGATCCGCTCGCCGGTGAGGTTGAAGTAGTCCTGGATGGGCCACCACAGATAGAGATAGTCGTAGGCCACATACTCGTGCCCCAGTATCTCCTCCACGGCGCCGAACTGGTTGGTGCCGGCGATCACCACGGGGCACTCCCTGAGCTGTTCGGCATCGGGCGTGGTGCTGTAGAAGTAGTTGTTGGGGTAGTAGACCATGTACCACGTCAGAGGCCAGGACCCGTCCTCACCATAGGCGACACGGACCTCGTCCTTGGTGCCGGTGGTAGCCCAGGAGACATCCTCCACGCGGTCCAGCATCGCCTTGATATCAGGGGTGCCGTGCGCGTAGACCAGGAACTCCGTGGGAAGACCCTCGTTGACAAAGCAGAGCATCACGGTAGTGCGCATGGTCAGGCCGGCCAAGACTGCGAGGACGAGTGCCGCGACCGAGCGACGGCGCTCGCGGCCGGCCAATCCGCGACCTGCCCGCAGGAGCCCCACGCATCCGGCCGCCGCCCCAAGCAGGCCGCCCAGGGCGCGCCCCATAGGGTTCAGCTGGGCCAGCGTCGGGCCGGCAGTGGGGATGCCCGCGGCCAAGGGCCCTCGAAGCTGGGCTAGGCTGGTGGTCAGGACGACCGCGCCGGCCACGGTCAACAGGAGTGCGCCAAGGAAGGTCCAGGTCGCCGCCGATGGTGACCGCAAGTCCTGCCGGCTGTAGCCGTCAACCCAGCGGCCCACCCACCAGCCCGTCAGCAGCGTGCTGGGCAGGACGATGTGGACCAGCAACCAGGGCATCTTCTCCCCGGCATACGAGTAGGCGACCCACGAGATCAGCGCCCACGCCAGCAGGAATGCAGGCAGCAACTTGACAATGTCCAGCGACCAGATTGGCTCCTCCGCCCCGTCGTCCACCTGCGCATCGTCCGTCCGTCGCACGGCCTGGGTGACGGCGGCCACGCCCGCGACCGCGGTGAGCGCCAGTACCAGGTACTCGTAGAGCGACCCGGTGAACACATAGTAGTACCAGGGTTGGCTGCCGCGCTCGACGCCATGTTGGGCAAGCCAGTAGGCCAGCCCACCCACGAGGCCCGAGATGGCACCAAAGCCCCAGGTGAAGATCGACGTATACAGCACGGTGAAGATGCCGTAGTGGATCAACGCCACGCGGGGCCAGCGCCTGCGGTCCCACCAGATCCCAAAGGCAGCGGAGACCGCGAGCGTGGCCAGCACGACGGCGAAAAGCGCCACCACCGTGGGCCCCGGCACCGACGTGAAGTTGCCTGTGCGCACGGCCTCATAGACAACGTCCATGTCGACGCCGGCCGCGAACTTGATGAGGAAGGCTGAGCCCAGAGGCAACGTCAGCGATCCCAGCACCATCAAGACATCGAAGAGACGATCCTCTCGGAGACGCTGCCGGCCGATGCCTGCCCCAACCACAACCAGGGCCGCAGCCATCGCCAGCATCGCCAGCGTCCCGACCAGCCGCCCCCAGAGCGGGATGGTCACGGTCGCAGCCGTGGTGTTTCCCGCCTCATCCAGCGGTATCTCAGTCGTCTGTCCAGCGGCAAACGAGGCCAGAAAACCGCCCCCCAGCACTGCGGCAACAGCCAACAAGACCAGGAAGACGCGAAAGAGACGCTTCTTCTCCCAGGGCATTGTGAGAACTCGGTGGGCAAAAGGCAGGAAGAAGAGTCCCACGTAGATGGCCGTGTAGAAGTAGGCGGCCTCCTTGGTGGCAAACATCACCGAGAAACAAGCCACCATCCACGAGAGCCACCGGTCCCGACCGGTCTCGAGGTATTCCAGCACCAACCACAGGAGCAACACGGCCGTGAGCATCAGCAGCGCGTCATGCCGGACATACCGGGAGTAATAGGTGATCGACGGCGAGATCAACAGCAGGACCGATGCGGCGATGGCCCCCGACCGTCCGATCCAGCGGCGGAAGAGCAGCGGCGCCATCACGAGGGCGACACCCACCAGGGCGACGGACGCCCGCGATGTGAAGTCACTCACACCAAAGACGTGATAGGTCAGCGCGGTAAGCTCGAAGAGCAGCGGTCCATGCATCATCGGATTGTGCTGGAAGCCGTGTCCGGCATAGAGGTTCCACGAGAACTTGGTGTGGATGGACTCGTCGTGGCTCATCGCCCGGTCGCCCAACAGCACAAACCTGCTGACCAGGGCAAGGACCAGGATCACCACAGCGATGATGCGCTCTCGCCGACTGAGGGGGCTGGCTCTCATCTCTCTCCTTGGTATGAGGACGTGGGATGGCGTGATCGACCTGGCCCTATGATACCAGGCTTGCGACGCGTGAGAACTGATCGGCGATGAGAAAGACCCTTGGGGCTTCGGGAAACCCTAAGGGTCTTGACAGTATGGCGCCTGGCCCTACGGGTCGGCCGCGTCTGCAACGGTCAGACCGGGACCCAGCTCGAAGTAGTCATCCCCGTGGTCCCAGATGACGCGCACCCCGGTGGCACCATCGTACAGGCCCACACGCAGATGCAGTCGCTCGCCCGACGTGATTGTCGTGGCGGCACCGGGTTGCCACGCCAGGACATGGGGATCGACGATCACCTCACCGGGCAGCCAGCCCGTGGTGGGCCGCGCCCAATCCGCCGGCACGCCATCGTGCTGGGCCACGATCTCGCCGGCCTCAGAGACAAGGTGTGTGAAGATCTTGAGGTCGCTGCCCGCTGCCTCGGACCCTGCGCGCCACACCAGCGTCAGCGTGACAGCACCCCCCGCATCGACGCTGTCATCGGGCATCAGGTCCCCCCCCAGCAATGTGGCGACGCCACCGGCGCCGGCTTCGACGACAAAGCCCATGTCTGGGACATCGTACACGTGCACCTCGCCCAGCACCTGCACGGTGCCGACCGCCGCGTGCACCGCACCCGAGACCACCACAATCTCGCCCCGTCCTCCCGGTGCAGTGGCGGGCACCGGCAGCGAGATTGTCTCCAGCAGCGGGCGGCCGGCCGGCACTTCGCCAAGGCGCACCGTCGACGTCACCACAGCGAGCACATCGTTGTCCACCCGCAGCTCGAACGCCGGCACCTCTCCCACGTTGCCGCTGGTGCGCCAGCCCGCCGTCATCCGCACCGTCCGTCCGGGGTTCACGCCGGCGTCCTCGACGCGGAGGCCCTCCAGACGCACGCCGCCCGACAGCATCACATGGGGGCCATCGGGCAGGGAGCGCGCATCGTACAACGTCGTCTCCAGCCAGGGCTCCGTCGCCGGCTCGACCTCGCCGATGCGGACCGAGGAGACGGGTTTCCCATCGGCGACCGCGAGCGTCACGTGTCCCACCTGCCCCGTGGGATCATACAGCCCCATCGCCACCGAGTGAGGCACGGGCATCGCCCCCACCGGCACGGGCAGCAGGTGGTACGTCACGAGATTCTGCTTAGGCCACAGGTCCGCGGGGCGGAGCCCGGCATCCACGAGCAGATCGTCGTGCAGGGACACCACGTCGTCGGAGGGCGCGTGCAAGCGCAGCGTGACTGAGAGTCTGGGCGATGGGCCGCCGGGCGTCGGGCCGTCGTAGGCCCAGCAGAGCGCTACGGGGAGCGCGCCGCCGCTGAGCGGGTGGGGCTGAAGCGACACGCCGACCAGACACAGGCCCTGACCGGCGACACACACGGGGGCCGCCGCGCTGCAGACCGGGGCCATGGGTGGTGAGTGCATCTCCCAGCGCTCGAGGAGGACGCCGTGGAACGACTCCCTGGCCGCCAGACCCCCCCCGGCCGCCAGCGCCGCACGCAGCGCGCCCTGTGGATCGAGGGCGCCGCGGCGGTAGTCGAGCGCGTAGACGGACCGCTCAACACCGTCTCCCGCCATCGCTCGGGCCAGGAGCGCCGGGTCGGATGGGGCCCGCAGCACCTCGGCAGCCCCCAGGTCGTACTGCTCCAATGAGGGATCGGTGGCCGGCACCAGGACCACATCGCCCGGTTGCGCGCGCTCGCGGACGTAGGCCGCGACGCCGCGCACATCGCTGCGCGCCAAGGCCGGATCGGTCAAATAGGCCCGCAGACCCAGGACGCTGGACGCGAGCACGCTGACCAGCAGGCATCCCCGGAACACGATCGGGACCCGTGGCTGTACCGAGAGGGCAGCCACAACCATCCACCCACCGAGGATGAAGGCGAAGAGGTACCGGGGGTGCGCCTGGGGACTCCACGTCCAGATCGCGACCGCCGCACAAAAGGGCACCAGCCACAGCAGCAGCAGACCGGCCAACGCCCGCTTGCGGCGGGAGACGAGAAGCCCCAGTAGGGTGGTCAGAGGCAGGGCGTTGCGTACAGCTCTCGACACCCTCACCAGATCCCGCGAACCCAGCGCCGCCGGCAAGCCCGCAGTGTGGAAGATGCCCAGCATCGACCCGACGTAGCCCGCCGGCACCGGTTCGGAGAAGGCGTTGCCGATGCCGGCCTGCGAGGCCAAGCCGCCCAACCCGACAGCGACCAGCGTCGCCAGCCACGGAGAAGCTAAGAGCAGGGAGACGCCGGCACCTGTCGCCCACTCCAACAGAACAGCACGGGCCATTCCCGACTGCCGAGCGCGCCACCACCGGATGGCGTAGCCGGCGGCCGTCACGGCCACGGCGATGGCCCCGGCGTAGTGCATGCCAACGACGGCGACCTGGGTGAGGCCAAGGAGCACGCCCCGCCACAGAGCCAGGCTGGAGTCTGGCGATCCCTGGACTACCGATCCCTCGACCCACAGAAGTCGGCGTCCACTGACCGCGTGCCGCCGGGGCGAGCCCGCCGTCAGGGCCGGCCACGCCAGCCCCCACAGCGCCAGCACCCCCAGCCCCACCAACGCGTACGCGCGCGTCTCCTGCCCATAGACGATGAAAGGCGGCGCGCACGCCACGAGGAAGGCAGCCGCCCGTCCCGCCCGCCGGCCCAACCGACGCCCCAGGAACCGGTAGGCTGCAGCAGGCAGCAGCGTGGTCGCCAACACAGATAGGTAGCGGCCCGTGAAGGGTGTGCGCCCCACTAGGGACGTCCACATCTTGAGCAAGAAGAAGTAGAGGGGCGGGTGGATGTTGGTGGCACGGTCTCGCACGATCTCGCGCCAGGGGAGGCCGGCGAGATCGAGGCTGATGCCCTCATCCCACCAAATGGACTGCCACTCCAGGGTCAGCACGAGCAGGCCGTAGGCCAGCAGACAGCAGACCAGCAGTCGGAGCTGCACCCGTCGGCTTCGAGACGTCACAGTCAGCGTCTCCGGTTCACGTTTGTGCGGGGCCGCCGGGCGCCGGGTGGGTCGGTGGGACGCGGGTCACAGCATCTGAGCACGACACCGGCTCTAGCCCGTAGCCGAGCGGTGCAGGGCGCGTCATTGCCCAGGCGGCCCTCAGTACCGCATGCCCCCAAACGCGACACCCCTGCGTCAGGCAGAAGTCTGCGTGGCAATGGCGCGCCCCTTGAGCGGAACCTAAAGCGCCATCCGCGCGAGCTCTTCCTCCACCACATTGTCGTCCAGTTTCTTGAAGATCGGTTTGGGCTTGGCCAGCGGCAGTCCGGCCGCCAGCGGCTCGAAGGCCCAAGCCCCAGACGCCGCCGCATCATCATAGGTCAACACCTCGTGGGTGCCGTGCACGTCCTCAACCGACCGAATCACCTGCTGTCCGAAGATCGGGCTCTCATACCCCAGGGCCTTGTGTAGCGCCTCTGAGGAGAAGGGCAGGAAGGGCGCGAAGAGGACCTTGAGCCCGTTGATCGCCTGCAGCGCCACGTAGAGGCTGGTGCTCGCCGCCTCGCGATCGGTCTTGATCTGCACCCAGGGCGACTTGACCTCTAGATAACGGTTGGCCTCGCGGGCCAGAGATAGCGCCTCGCCCAGAGCCGCGCGGAACTTGCGTGCCCCCAGCAGGCCGCCCGTTGTCTCGAACGCGGCCTTCACCTTGTCGAGCAGGTCGGTGTCCACGTCAGACAGCTCGCCGGGCGCCGGCACTGCCTTGAAGTGCTTGTAGGTGAACGAGAGCACGCGGTGTGAGAGGTTGCCCCAGACGCCCACGAGCTCGCCGTTGTTCCGGGCCACGAAGTCGTCCCACAGGAAGTCACTGTCGCTGGTCTCCGGCATCACCACCGTCACGTAGTAGCGCAGGGCGTCGGCGTCGTACCTGGAGAGGAGGTCCGAGATCGTGATCATGTTGCCGCGACTCTTGGAGAACTGCGCGCCAGCCAGGTTCATGAACTCGTTGGCCGGCACGTCGGTGGGCAGATTGAGGCGCTTGGACACATCGTCCTCATAGAGTCGCGCCACGCCGATGAGCTCGGCCGGCCACATCACCGTGTGGAAGACGGTGTTGTCCTTGCCGATGAAGTAGTAGGTCTCGGCTGCAGGGTCATACCACCAAGCCTTCCAGAACTCCGGATCGCCGACCAGTGTCGAGGCCTCGACACTGGCGGACAGGTAGCCAATGACGGCTTCGAACCACACGTACAGCCGCTTGGCCTCGTAGCCCTCAAGCGGGACCGGGATGCCCCAGTCGATATCGCGCGTGATAGGACGTCCCCGGAGTCCGGACTTGACGTAGTTCTGCGAAAACTTGAGAACCGCGGCCCGCCAATCCGTCTTACCGTCCTCCAGATAGGCCAGCACAGCATCCTGGAGCTTGCCGAGGTCGATGAAGAAGTGCTCGGTCTCGCGGACCACGGGCACCGACCCGTCCAGCTTGCACGTGGGATTCCCCAGCTCAAGCGCGTCGAGAATCTTACCGCAGTTGTCACACTGGTCGCCCCGCGCCTCCTCGAAGCCGCAGTGTGGGCACACGCCCTCGACGTAGCGATCCGGCAGAAACCGGTCGAGCGTCTCGGAGTAGTACTGCTGCTGTGTCTCGGCGTAGACGTAGCCGTTCTCTCGCAGGGTCAAGAAGATGTCCTGCGAGACCCGGTGGTGGTTTTCGGTGTCGGTATGCGTGAAGAGATCGTAGGAGATGCCGATGTCCCGTTGCGCCTCCAGGAAGAGCCGGTGGTAGCGCTCGAAGACATCGCGCGGCGTGATGCCCTCCTCGTCAGCGCGCAACGTCACCGGCGTCCCGTGCGAGTCGGAGCCGGAGACCATCAGCACGTCGTTGCCGGCGAGCCGGTGATAGCGGGCGAAGATGTCCGCGGGGAGATAGGCACCGGCCAGATGGCCGACGTGCAAGTCACCATTGGCATAGGGCCAGGCGACGGATACCAGTATCTTCTTCCTGTTCGACATGACGCCTCCTTCAAGCCACATAAGTATACACGAGCTCACGGGAACTGTCCTGCAAAGAAAAAGACCCGCCGGCGAGGCCGGCGGGTCTTCGATCGCTCCGTGTGTGTCACGGGCCATCGCGCTTGGGGCGCCTCGCTTCCCCAGGCGATTGCCTGCTGCACATCATCATAGAACGAAGATGGATCAACGTCATCTGAGATAGTCCTTCAGGTCGCGACTGCGACTCGGGTGCCGGAGACGGCGCAATGCCTGTCCCTCGATCTGACGAATCCGCTCACGCGTCAGGCCGAACTTCTGGCCGACCTCCTCCAGAGTATAGCTCTTTCCGTTCTGAAGTCCAAACCGCATCCTGAGAATGCGGACCTCGCGCGGATTCAGCGTGGCCAAGGCCTCCTCGATCCTGTCCCGAAGCATCCCGCTGTACGCGGTGTCGGAGGGCGTCGGCGTCTGCTCATCCTCGATGAAGTTACTGAGCTCGCTGTCCTCGTCCTCGCCGACGGGGCGCTCCAGGCTTAACGGTTGCCAGGAGACCCGCATCATCCATTGCACCTTGCGCGCCTCCAACCCCATCTCCTCGGCCAGCTCCTCGGGCGTCGGACGAACGCCGCGCTCCTGCTCGATCTCTTGCGCCCGGCGGTAAAGCCTCCGAATCCGGTCGCTCATGTGAACGGGAACGCGGATGGTGCGGCCCTGGTCGGCGATCGCGCGGGTGATTGTCTGCCGAATCCACCACGTCGCGTAGGTGCTGAAGCGATATCCCCGCTGATACTCGAACTTCTCAACGGCCTTCATCAGGCCCAGGTTGCCCTCCTGGATCAGGTCCAGGAACGGAACGTTGCGGCCGATGTACTTCTTCGCGATGCTGACGACCAACCTTGTGTTGGCGCGGATGAGGTGGTCTCGAGCCTTGAGACCCTCTTCGACGACCTGCTCCAGACAGATTCGCTCGTCCGGGGTGTGACCATTGCCTTGTAGTAGCGTGCTGGCCTCCCAGCCGCGCTCGATGCGCTGTGCCAGTGAGACCTCTTCTTCGTTGCTTAAGAGTGGTACGCGAGCCATCTCGCGCAGATAAAGTGCAACTGTGTCGTCAACCCCGATACCATCGAGGTTGTACATGTCATCTTCTTCCCATCCGACTTCTTCGAGCTTTTGCGACTCGCTGGAGGCCTGTCGTCCGGCCTCCTGGTCGCCTGCCTCGATCTCGACACCTGCCTGCTTCAGCCCGGCTAGCACCGTCTCGAGGGTGGCTTCACCGTTCAGGGATGCCAGGGCCTCCAGTACATCGTCGACCCCCAAGAACCCCTGAGTTTCGGCCTTTTCCAACAGCTCGCCAATAATGTCCATAGGCCTCCTCGGTATGTGAGGCTCACTTGCCTAGAACGCTGAGCCCTGCTGCCTAGTCCGAATCTTCTACAAGTTCGCGCAGCACCTCCCATCTTGGGTCGATCTTGTCAGCCTCGCCACACGCGCATTCTCCCAGGTTCCTGTTCTCGCCGCAGTGAGGACAGATACCGAGGCAATCGGGAGAGCAGATCGGGCTGGGCGGCAGACCAAGCCATGTGTACTCTCGCACCAACGGTGCGAAGTCGGCCCACCCATCGCCGCTGATCCGGACTGGCCGCTCCTCTGTGATCTCAGCGCCAGGCAGGCTGAGCGTGTCCTCGAGTTCGATCGTGATGGGCTCAAAGAACGGGGTCAGACAGCGCGTGCACTCGGTCTTGGCTCTGGCCTTCAGCACACCTGTCACCGTGACGCCATCGTCAACCCGCATCAGATGGAGCGTGCCCTGAAGTTGATCCAGCACGAGGGTGCCGACAGCGACGTGGGCGATGTCCAGATCAACTGACTCCTGGCTACCAACCTTGCCGTGACTGATCGAAGAAAGGTTCAGATTGATCATGGGACAGGCAGCCTCCGTGTGCTGCCAACACCGCAATTATAGCATAGCTCATACCCAACGTCAAGGTTTTTGCAGAAGAATGTCTTTTTATTATACCAAAGTCGCCAGCCTCCCCCACACAAAGAGAGGCCACCGGCGAGCGGTGGCTTCTCTGAATCTCTAGCACCAGGAGCGCTGGCCGAAGCAGGGGGCAGAATCTACATCTTCTCCGTCACAAAGTCCACAGCGCCCTGGACGGTGGTGATGCTGCGCGCGTCGTCGTCGGAGATGCGTCCGCCGAACTCGTCCTCAAAGGCCATAATGAGCTCCACGAGGTCGAGCGAGTCAGCACCCAGATCGTCACGGAAGTGGGCTTCCGGCGTCACCTTCTCTGCCTCAACCGCCAGAGTATCGACGATAATGTCCTTGATCTTCGAATAGACGTCCTCGGCCATCACCTTCCTCCTCAACTGGGTGTCACTGCGGGTAGCTCGCGGCGGAGACCTTGCGCCAACGAACACTACAAACATTGTATGTATGGCGCAAAGAATGTCAAGACCGTTGACCACGCATCCGAGTCACGGTATAGTCTCCTCGAACCACCCGCTGAACCGAGGAGGAGACAGTTGCCTACTGCCGGCACCAGCGCCAGGAAGGACGACCACATCCGCATCAACCTCGAGGAGGATGTGACCTTCGCCACCACCACAACCGGACTGGAAGACTACCGGTTTGTGCACCAGGCGCTGCCGGGCATTGACCTGGCCGATGTCGATCCAGCCACCCATTTCCTCGGGCACGCCCTGTCGATGCCCCTGCTGATCTCGTCGATGACGGGAGGCACAGTGCGGGCGGGTGAGATCAACCGCACCCTCGCAGCCGCCGCTCAGGAGGCCTGCATCGGCATGGGTCTCGGCTCGACGCGCGTGATCCTCGAGCACCCAGAGCTGGCCTGGACCTTCAAGGTCCGCGACGTGGCACCCGATATCCTGCTCTTCGCCAACCTAGGCGCCGTGCAACTCAACTACGGCTACGACGTCGACGCCTGCCGACGGCTGGTCGACGTGACGCAGGCCGACGCCCTCTATCTACACCTCAATCCCCTGCAGGAGGCCGTGCAGCCCGAGGGCGACTCACGCTTTGCCGGCCTGCTGAGGAAGATCGAGACCGTGTGCCGACATCTGGATGTGCCGGTCGTAGTCAAGGAGGTCGGATGGGGCCTCTCGGACGGCGCGGCTCGCCTGCTCCTGAGCGCCGGTGTCTCCGCGCTCGACGTGGCCGGGGCCGGCGGCACATCGTGGAGTCAGGTTGAGTACTACCGACAGACCTCGGCATCGGGGCGTGAGATCACCGCCGCTTTCCACGAGTGGGGCATCCCAACAGAGGAGTCGATCCGCATGGTCAGGGACGTCGATGTCGACATCCCGCTGGTGGCCAGTGGCGGCCTCAAGACGGGCATTGACATCGCCAAGTGCATTGCCCTTGGCGCTGACTGCGGCTCGCTTGCGGGTGTCATGCTCCGCGCGGCCGCTGAATCGCCGGAGGCGCTGCGAGAACGCATCCATATCATCAGGCAGCAGCTCACCATCGCCATGTTCGCCACAGGTTCCGCCACACTGGGCGACCTGCGGGCGGCCGAGCTTTTGGTCGATCGCGCGTGACGGCGGCGTAACCGTGGATACCTTCGCGAAGTACCTGCCCGAGCTGGAGACAGAGATGCGCCGTCTGGTGGCCTGCCCCGCAGACGGCCCTGACCTGGTCTACGGCATGATGCGCTACCATCTGGGCTGGGTCGATCAGCACTTCGCCCCCATCGGTGTCCACGCAGGCAAGCGGGTCCGCCCCATCATCTTGCTGTTGGCCACGGAAGCGCTCGGAGGCGACTGGCGCCAGGCGTTGCCGGCCGCTGCCTCGCTGGAGCTGTTGCACAACTTCACCCTCATCCACGACGATATCGAGGACGGCGACAGACTACGACGTGGGCGCCCCACCCTCTGGGATGTGTGGGACATCCCCCAGGCCATCAACGCCGGCGACGCGATGTTCGCACTGGCCTACCGCGGACTTCTGGCCCTGCCCGAACTGGGCGTGCCTGCTCGCCATGTGATGACGGCGGCCCAGGTCTACACCGAGACCGTCGTGAGACTTACCGAAGGACAGTGTCGCGACATGTCTTTCGAGCAAAGCGAGCGCGTCACCGAGGCCGAGTACTTGGCGATGATCGAGGGTAAGACCTCGGCGCTGCTGGGGCTCTCAGCCGAGCTGGCCGCCATCATCACCGGCGCGCCTACGTCCTCACGCGAGGCGCTCAGAGACTTTGGGGAGAATCTGGGATTGGCCTTCCAGATGCACGATGACATCCTGGGGCTCTGGGGACAGACGGCCAAGACGGGCAAACCCGTGGGAGCGGACCTCGTCAAGCGCAAGAAGACCCTGCCCATCCTCCACGCCGCGCGGGAGAGCGCGGCCTTCCGGGAGCTGTTGGCACGCGATCACCTCGACGACACGTCCATCGCCGCCGCGCTGCGCGAACTCGAGTTCTGCGGGAGCCGCGCGTGGGTCGAATCGCGCGAGAAGCACTACACCGAGCTCGCGCTCGACGCGTTGGATCGCTCGGGCGGCACCGGTGAGGCATTGACCGCGCTGCACGCCCTAGCCGCGAGGCTGTTGAGCCGCCAGACCTAGTAGTACCCGCCCAGACAACCGCGGGGCCGGCGCGATGCGCGCCGGCCCCGTGTAATCTTGATCCGCGTCACCCCTATTCTGGGGTCAGTCCATTGTCTCCGCGAGGTCCAGCAGGGCCAGATCCAAAGGCCGGAGCTCGGCCACGGCCTCCTTCAGCGGGAATGAGACCAGCTTGCGGCCCTGCAGCGCGACCAGGTTCCCACTATCACCCTCGATCAAACGGTCGGCTGCGAAGGCGCCCATCCGCGTCGCGAGCAGGCGGTCAAAGACCGATGGTCGCCCGCCGCGCTGAACGTAGCCCAGGACCGTCACGCGGACATCAAAACCCAGGTCCTCCTTGTGAGCAGCAAGGTAGTCCGCGACCGCCTGCGTGCCGGGCTCCCATCCCTCGGCGATCACCATGATGCAGTGGCGCTTCCCTCTGACGTAGGCGTCTACAACCTCCTCTGCGATCTTCTCTACCGGAGGACCACTGCGCTCCGGTACGAGGATCATCTCCGCTCCGCCCGCCAATCCACTCGCCAGCGCCAGGTAACCGCAGTTGCGGCCCATCACCTCGATCAGGAAAGCGCGCTGGTGCGACGAGGCGGTGTCCTTGATGCGGTCAATGGCGTCCAGGATGGTGTTGAGCGTGGTATCCACGCCCACCGAGCGATCCGTGCCCCCGACATCGTTGTCGATCGAGGCAGGCACACCATACGTGGGAAAGCCCATATCGTGGAGCGCCAGCGCGCCGGTCAGGGACCCGTTGCCGCCGATGACAATGAGGCCCTCGATCCCGCGCTGGTTCATGCTGCGGATCGCCCTGCGGCGCACCTTGGGGTCCTTGAACTCTGGACACCGTGCGGTGCCCAGGAATGTACCGCCGGCACCCATGATGCCGCCGACATCGCGGCTGGAGAGCTGTGAGATCTCACCGTTGACCAGCCCCTGGTAACCCCAACGCACGCCGAAGACGTCGACGCCACGCTTGAGCGCCTGCCGCGTGATCGCACGGATGACTGCGTTGAGCCCGGGACCATCGCCCCCACTCGTCAGCACCGCGATCGCTCTCATTCTACCCTCCTGGCTCTTCTTCTTCCCGGATCTGCCTTGGTCGCGGCAGTGCGCCTATTCTAGCCAGGCCAACTACCGTGGCAAATCGGACCGCCGGCGCTATAATGTCGTGCTGAAGCACAGGTACCCGATGGAGTTATCGCATATGGAAGATCCCCGAGCCACGATCGCAGCCCGCATCAAGCCTGCCCAGACGCAGGCGGAGGAGCTGCGCCAATACCTCAGGCGGCTGGAGAAGCACGTCGGCCAGATCGGCGGACGCGATGCAGTTGCAGCCGCGGAGACGCTGGCCCTCTTCGACCAGGTGCGCACGCTCGTCGAAGCGGTCAGCGGCGGCGGGGGGGATCTGGCCGCTGAAATGACACGGTACGAGACGGTGAGCCAGCAGTTCGACAAGAAGAAGGCCAAGTTCCTGAAGGAGCTGGGCGGTTCCGAAGCGCTGGCCACGCTGCGTCAGGAGCGGCATCCAGAGGACGCCCCGTGGTGGTGGCAGGTCGACACGCGACTGGCGGAAGAGCGTCGCATCCATCGCACGCGCGCGCTGCGCCAGGCCGGCATCGCGGCAGCCATCCTGACCGTGCTAGGCGGGCTATACGCCATCTTCCTGAGACCCGACGCGGCCACCCGGGAGCGATTGCGGCACGAGTCGGCGGCGGAGCAAGCCCTCACACAGGGTGACCTGGCGCTGGCCCTCTCCGAGGCGGAGATGGCCCTGACGCAGGCCCCCGGCGACCCGGAGCTCCTGATTCTCAGAGGCGTGACGCTGGCGCTACAGGAGCGGACGGACGAGGCGGAGGCAGACTTCGCGTTGGCTGAAGCGGCTGTGGGGACGCGTGACAGGTTCCTCGTCGAACGATCGCAGACCTATATGGTGGCCAACCGGACCGGTCTGGCCCTTGAGGACGCGCTTGCCGTCATTGAGATGGACCCGGAGATGGCGATGGGGTATATGATTGCCGGCAACGCTTATGCCGTGCAGGGCGAATACTTGCAGGCCGTGGCAAGCTATGAGCGCGCCTCGGAGCTCGCCGAGGCCGCCGGAGAGACGCAACTCCAGGGAATGGCCCGCTACCAGCTGGCCAACCTGATGATGGCCCCACCGGTCAACATCGCGCAACAACCCACGCCGGAAGACTAGCGCCCTTCTGTGGACCGCGGGCGAGGCGCCCGCGATCCACAGAAGGGATGGCGCAGAACGGCCCAAAGCCTTCAACCCCGAGTCCGCTCGGAGCGAGGCTTTGGGCCGTGATGCGCGGCCGGCCGTTAGTCCTGCCTACCGCGCCATCCAACCACCGTCGACCAGCAGGATGGCGCCGTTCACGTAGTTCGACGCCTCCGACGCCAGGAAGACGCTGACCCCCTTGAAGTCCTCCGAGGTCCCCCAGCGCCCGGCCGGGATCCGCTCCAGTATCTGGCGGCTGCGCACCGGGTTGTTGCGCAGGGCCTCGGTGTTGTCCGTGGCGATGTATCCGGGCGCGATGGCGTTCACGTTGACACCGCGCGGCGCCCACTCGTTGGCCAGCGCCTTGGTCAACTGCCCCACCCCGCCCTTGCTGGCGGCATAGCCGGGGACGGTGATTCCGCCCTGGAAAGTCAGCAGCGATGCCGTGAAGATCACCTTGCCCTTGCCGCGAGCCACCATACCCTTGCCAATCTCGCGGGCCAGCACAAACTGGGCCGTGAGGTTGACCTCTAGCACGGTATCCCAATAGTCGTCGGGGTGCTCGGCGGCCGGCTTGCGCAGGATCGTGCCGGCATTGTTCACCAGGATGTCGACGACGGAGACGTCCTGCTTAAGCGAGGCGATGAAGGCGTAGAGCGCCTGGCGGTCTGCAAAGTCACACTGGTAGGCCCTGAAGCTCCTGCCCAACGCCGTGACCGCGCGCTCGACATCGCTGCCCGATGGTGCCAACGACTTGCTGACGCCCACGATGTCGGCCCCCGCCTCCGCGAGCCCCACGGCGATGCCCATCCCGATGCCGCGCCGGCATCCCGTCACGACGGCCGTCTTCCCGGCTAGACTGAACTGATCGAGTATGCCCATTGTGTCCTCCTTATGACCCCACGTCGATGAGAACCTTCATCGCATCCCCACCCTCTTCCAGCTCAGTGAAGGCCGCCTTGAGATCGGACAACGGATACGTCCCCGTGATCAGGCGATCCAGTGGCAGCGCGTCGCCCGACGCCAGGGCCACTGCCCTCTCGAAGTCCTGACGCTCGTAGACCCGCGTGCCCCTGAGCTGCATCTCGCGCCAGAGGATCGCCTTGAGGTCAACCGGCGGTACGGTGCCGAAGATGCCGACGATGACTATGCGCCCGCGCGTCCTGGGCAGCTTGGTCATCAGCGCCGCGCCTGTCGGATGCCCGGTAACCTCGAATACCACATCGGCACCCGCGCCGCCCGTGCGCTCGTTGACCAGGGCTATCACATCGACCTCGCGTGGATCCACTACCTCCAGGCCCAGCTCGCCTCCGACACGGATGCGGTCCGGGTTGATCTCCGTCACCAGAACTTCGGCACCCTCGTGCTTGGCCACCAAGGCGACCAGCGCGCCGATGGGACCGCCGCCGAGGACGACGACGAACTCGCCGGCCTTGACGCCGCCCAGGCGCACGTCGTGACAGGCCACGGCGATGGGCTCGACCAGCGCCGCCCGCTTGAGGGACATGGTCTCGGGCAGGGGCACGATGGTGTGTGCCGGGACGACCCAGTACGTCTGGAACCCGCCCGGCGTGTCAATACCCATGAACTTCAGGTTGAGACAGATGTGACTATGGCCGGCCTCGCACGCCGGGCAATCGTTGCACGGGTCCAGCGGCATGACCGTGACCTTCTGCCCCGGGGCGATTCCCTCGACCCCCTCGCCCAGCGCAGTGACCACCCCGGAGATCTCGTGGCCCATGATCTGCGAAGCGGAGACCCTCCCGTCCATCACACCGTGGTAGATATGGAGATCGGTGCCGCAAATCCCGACGTAGGCGATCTCGACCTGGACCTCGCCCGGCCCGGGGGCCGATGCTTCGACCTCATCCAACCGGATTGCCTTGTCTCGCTCATAGTAAACGGCTCGCGCCATAGTGCGCTCCTTTCAGTTCCACAGCTCGGTGCATCGATAGGCGCCCATTCTAGGGCCCAAGGGGCGGTTGTCAATCAGATGAAATGGAAAACGGGCTGGTGTGACTCGGCTTGACAGCTCAGCCCGAGGCCTGACACTGTGCCCATCGCAGCCAGACCAGGCGGGGAAGGGAGCGTCGCTATGGACCGTCTCAACGTCATGTACATCTTCACCGATCAGCAGTACGCGGGCGCCATGAGCTGCGCCGGAAACGAGGACCTGCACACGCCGGCGATGGATCGGCTCGCGTCCGAGGGGACGCGCTTTGAGCGCGCCTACTGCACCTACCCACTGTGCTCGCCCTCACGGGCGAGCATGTTCGCCGGCAAGCACCCCCACGAACTGGGTGTCACCAGCAACGGCCTCCCCATCGCAGAGGCCTACCGGCCTGCGGAGTTGGGCCACCTCCTCTCGGCAGCCGGGTACGAATGCGTCTACGGCGGCAAGTGGCACGTCCCCGAGATCGCCATCCCCGAGACACACGGGTTTCGGCGGATCTGCGGGTTCGACGACCCAGGCCTGCCGAGGGCATGTGAGGCATTCCTTGAGGCAGACCACGACCGTCCCTTCTTCCTCGTGGCCGGCTTCGACAATCCGCACAACATCTGCGAGTGGCGCCGGCAGCAGAACCTCCCGTGGGGAGAGATCGGTGCCCCTCCTCGCGTGGAGGACTGCCCCACGCTGCCTGCCAACTTCGCCATCCCACCCTTCGAGCCCGAAGCCGTACGCTTCGCGACACACGCGGACCCGTACATCTACCCGGGTGCCCGATACTCGGACGAGCAGTGGCGCCGCTACCGATGGGCGTACTTCCGCCTGGTAGAGAAAGTGGACGCTCAGGTCGGACTGATACTCAACGCCCTGGATGCAGCGGGGTTGGCAAAGAACACGGTCGTGCTCTTCTCCAGCGATCACGGCGACCACCACGGGGCACACCACCTTGTGCAGAAGAGCTTCCTCTACGAGGAGTCGATCCGAGTACCGATGATCGTCCGCCACCCTCAGCGCGCCGGCGGCAACGTGGACGGGGAGCACCTGGTCTCCAACGGGCTGGACGTCTACGCGACCGTCTGCGACCTGGCAGGCGTCGGGGTTCCGGAGCACACCGAGGGACGCAGCCTGATACCGCTGATGTCGCCCGGGTCAGACCACGCGTGGCGACCCAACGTGGCCGTCGAGACCAAGACCGGGGGCCGCCGGAGTGACGGACGCGCCATCATCACCGGCCGCTACAAGTATGTCGCCTATGCCTGGGGAGCCCACCGCGAGGCGCTCTTCGACCTAGAGCACGACCCTGGCGAAATGGTGAACCTGGCGGTGGCATCTCGGCACGCGGCAGCTCTGCAGCAGCACAGGGACCTACTGCGGGAATGGTGCGCGCGGACCGGCGACACCTTCTACGGCGGTCACTATTCGCACCCGGACACGCCCTTCATCGTGCCGGGGGACGCGTACCCACAGTCGGGCTAGGCGCAAGCGCGCGACGACGACGCCGGGACTAGACCTCGATCACGCAGTCGAACATGCGCTCCCCCTGCTCGGGCGCCCTGCAGACCCAGTTGCCGTCGGGGGCCAGAACGCCGGACGGCGCCGAGCACCGCAGCGTCGTGGGAAAGCTACTGTCGACGGTGACGATCCAGAGCCGTCCGGCGTGGGCACGCATGCGCAAGTTGGCCTCGTGGTACTGCCAGGCGACAGCCGACCACGCGCCGCCGTTCCGACCGCCATTGACGGCGTGGAAGATCACGCGGGCCCCCATCTGGGCCAAAGACTGCGTCAGATGCGGGTCGTCCATCGGCGTGCAGCCCGGGTTGGCCCACAGATCATTGCAGATCAGGCCCCCGATAGTCAGCTCGCCAAGCGCAAACGTGCGCAGCGGAGACGCGGCGTAGTGATTGATCTCGCCCTTGGGTGGATCGGTCAGCGTGCCGCAGCGGAGCTGCTTGCTGTGGAAGCCGAGGTAGCGGCCCTCCCGATTGTAGAAGCGAACCTGGTTGTAGCACGCACCATCCGGCTCCTCAAAGCACGTCCCCAGCGCCAATCCCACGCCGGCCTGACGCGCGCGAGCAACAACGTGCGCGAGGCCGTCCGCGACCGAGACGCGGTCAAAGTCTGGGCCGTATCCGCTTAGCGAACCCTCGGGCGTCAGCAGAATCTCGGCGCCGGTGCGCTCAGCATACGCGACGCCCCGCTCGATCCCCTCAACGTTCCGAGCCACGTCATCGGTCACCGGCAACTGCGCACCCGCCACGTGTCGTCGCATACCCACCTCCCTGTGTTCAGCTGGGAGGGTATACACCCCAGTGCCGTCTGGTCAAGCGGCAGCCGGATTGGGCTTGACAAACCCGTGCAACCTCGCTATAATGTTACACGTAATGCAATTACACACGCGAAGGGATACAAACAGCGCCCCCGCGAGGACCAAGGAGGAAACAGATGGAAGAAGAGAAGATCGTCGATGTCGAGGTAGTGGAGGAGGAAGAGGCCGTCGTCGTGGAGGAGGTATCTCCATCCCGCGAGGAGGCCGATGCTGCCAAGGAAAGCGCGAAGAGTACGGCAACCACCCTCAAGGACGCCCTGAAACAGGCCGAGACCTTTGCCCAGACCTTGGGCGAAGCGCTGCAGGGCAGGGGCAATGTGGTGATGGTGCGCGTCAACGATGAGGCGTTGGCGCACCTTGATATGCTGGTAGAGGCCGAAGTCACCAAGAGCCGGTCCGAGAGTGCGGCCTTCCTCATCAACGAGGGCATCCGCGCCAACGAGGCTCTCTTCACTCGCATCAGCGCCATCACCGACAAGATCGCCGTGCTGCGTGAGCAGCTCCGCAAGGAAGTGAAGCTGCCGTCCCAGGACGACAAGTCCGAGGCCGAGTGAGCACTGAACGGGCACAAGGTCACAAGCCATCTCACACCCAGGAAGGGAGAGCTACGATGAATGATGAGAGAGTTGTCGAAGTCGAGATCAATGGAGATGTGGTGTCTGATGCAGTGTCGTCAGTTGTAGACGAGACCGTAAAGCTGGTCGACGCTTTGGGCAAGGCCCTGGTCACCGCGGTGGAGGACGTCTCCAACCTGATGGTCGTCAAGGTCGACGCCGAGACGCGCGAGAACCTCGACCTGTTGGTTGACGCAGGTGTCGCCAGGAATAGGTCCAAGGCAGCCGCCCATATGATCAAAGAGGGCGTCAACGCCACCGATGACGCCTTCGACAGGATTCGCCGCACCAAGAGCCAGATATCCGAGCTCCGCCAGCAGCTGCGGGGCCTGGTCCAGGGCGAGGCATAGCTTCGCATCCGCCCACACCAGAGAGGCGCAGCCCCAGGGCTGCGCCTCTCTGGTGTCACTATGTAGGTTTTCTTACACAGGGACTTATTTTTATTGAATCACATCTTGACATAATGCATCCAACCCCCTATACTGATCACAGGAACCTCAACCCCGGGAGGCATACGTGGCAACTGCACAGGACAAGGCCGGTCGCCCCGCCGGCATGACCGCATTCATCATCATCCTCGTCGGACAGGTGCTCTCTCTACTGGGCACCGCCATCAGCCAGTTCGGTACGCAGCTCTGGGTCTACGATCAGACCGGCCTGGCCACACCGATGACGCGCATCGCGTTCTGGTTCATGTTGCCTATGGTCGCCTTCACCCCTGTGGTCGGTGTGCTGGTCGACCGCGGCAACCGCAAGCTGATGATGATGCTCAGCGACCTTGCCGCAGCCTTCTCAACACTCGTGATGCTGTTGCTCTACGCTACGGGCAACCTTCAGGTCTGGCATCTCTACGTCACCGCCTTCATCAGCGGCACGTTCCAAGGCTTCCAGTGGCCTGCCTACTCAGCCGCGATCTCCACGATGCTGGACAAGAAGGACTTCACGCGGGCCGGCGCGATGATGGACATCGCCGGAAACTCATCGGCGGTCTTCGCACCGATGATCGCCGGCGCCCTGATCACGCCCCTGGGCGTGTGGATGACTCGGAACATGCCAGATCTGGCGGCTCGCACCAGCGGTGAACCCGGCCTGACAGCATTGTTGCTGCTGGATCTCATCAGTGCTGCCTTAGCAATTGGTACACTGCTCTTTGTCCACATCCCGCCGCCCCCCCAGTCCGAGGCCGGAAAGAGCGCCGACGGCGGCTTCTTGCACCAAGCCGCGTTCGGCTTCAGGTATATCCTCGCGCGCCCCAGCCTGATCGGCCTACAGCTGGTCTTTCTTCTGGGCAACCTGGTCATCACCTTGGGTCACATGGTCCAGGGACCCATGATTCTGGCCCGCACGGGCAGCGACAAGATCATCTTCGGTAGCATCCAGACCGCAGGCGCGGTCGGCGGGATCGTGGGAGGACTGGCGTTGAGTGCGTGGGGCGGATTCAATCGCCGTGTGCACGGCGTGCTTGCCGGATGGGCCGTAGGTGGTCTCGCCGTCGCCATGATCGGGGTCTCGCAGAGCACCGTTCCCTGGCTGGTGACGGCCTTCCTCTCTGCGTCGCTGGTCCCGCTGATCAACTCCTCCAATCAGGCCATCTGGCAGACCAAGGTGCCACCGGACGTGCAGGGGCGAGTCTTCGCCACGCGCAGATTGATCGCTTGGGTGGTCGCACCGCTGAGCCAGTTCATCTCAGGGCCACTCGCCGACAAGGTGCTGGAGCCCCTGATGGCATCACCGGCGAGCGCGCCTGCACTGCTGGCAGCGTTCGTCGGCACGGGCCCCGGCGCCGGGATGGGTCTACAGATGGCGCTCGCCGGCCTCCTGTCGCTGATCATCGGCCTCGGAGGCTACGCCTTCCCCGCGGTCCGTGACGCGGAGACACTACTGCCGGACTATCATGCGGAAGCGGATAGCAGCAGCGCAGGGACTGCATCTACCGCGTAGCGGGCCAGCATAGTCACGCCCAGCTCGCTGAGTCACCAACCGCTGCTAGAGATGCCGGAACACGACGACAAGGTGGTCGCCGAGCATGGCGAGCGGCATTCGGCTCCGAAGCGCGCGATCCCAGCGCTCGAGTCGACCAACCAGTCTGGCGTGCCGATGGTAGAGAGACGCGGCATAGGGCGGGGGCATCAACAAGGGCAGAGCCTGCACGTGCTCAACCCGAAACCAAGGAGCAAAAGCGCTCCTTAGCTGGCGGAGCCCAAGGTAGCGCGTGAGCACTGCGACGTTCGTCGCCCCCAATCCTCCGACGGGCGCCGACAACCACCCCCTCTGCATCCGCCGCAAGGACGAACCTGACCTGCCGTGGAGAAGGTACCAGAGCACCTCGAAAACGTAGGTACGGTTCATCACACCGCATACAAATGCGCCACAAGGTCTCACCAGTTGACCCAGCCCTTCCGCGACGCGCGCCAGATTGGGCTCGCAATTCAGTCCACCGAAACTGGCGTACGCCCCATCGAAGGGCATACTGGGCTTGAGAGCGCGTATCGACCCGGCAGGAAGCGCCAGGGCACACACACGGTGCTGGAGACCCGCCTGTCGCGCCTTGCGCCCAGCAATGGCAGCCATTGCGGGCGAGACGTCCGTTGCTAGAACCTTACAGCCCCTCCGAGCAAGGGCGAGTGCCTCCACCCCGGTACCGCACCCAAGCTCAAGGAGTGAGCTCCCGTCGGAGAAGACCTCGGCTAGCAGTTCGATGCTTTCTGCGCGCATCCACGCCATAGCTCGATTGCCGTACTCCCCGTAGGCACCGTCGTAGTCGGCTGCGACCGCGTCGAACGCTTGCGCCGCTCGCGCCTGTAGATGTGCGACATCCGATGGGTCAGCCATCAATATGCCTCGGCCTTGGGGCGCCGCTGGCGTGCCAGCTCCTGCAGGGCCCCACCCCACAGTAGGCCGCTCAGTAGCCACTCAGTTGCCACCATCGAAACCGCCGCACCGATGTGCCGCCATCGCGGAATGAGCAGTAGGTTGGCCGCAGTATTCGCCAGCGCCACAACCATCATACGAGCGGTCACCTTCCGCTGGGCTCCGATTGCATAGAGCACTTGACCCCCAAGCAAGTAGACGAAAACGGCCGGGATCGCCCAGGACAGGACGCGCCACGTCTGGACTGTCGGGCCGCGGGCCGCTTCGGCGCCGTATAGCAGCGTGAGTAGGCTGCCCCCCAGCAGGTTGCCGCCCAGCGCAAGGAGGAGGCCCGTAGCGGCGAATGCGCCAGCACCGTAGGTGACAAGCCGACGAAGCCAGCGCCACCCGTCTGCTCGTTGCGCAACCTGAGCCATCTCAGGGAAGAGCGCGTCCAGCAGACTGGATGGCATCAGATGCACCGCCTCCCACAGGCGATAGGCTGCACCGTACCAGCCTGCCACCTCCTCACCGTGCAAGAACCCAAGGAGCAGAAGATCGAGTCGCGTGTAGAGCATAGCGATGATGCCTGTTGCGGCGAAGGGATATGACTCAGCGAGAAGGGCACGCCACCTTGCGGCACTGGGCAACGTGCCAGCATCGACAACGGGCGCCCGTCCGCTGCGCCGGAGCGATCGAATGCCCAGCAGCAGCCCTAGACAACTAGCTGCCGCGCCGGCCCAGAGCACACCCATGACGCCCCGGCCGGCAAGCAGCAGAGCCCCGCCCCCGAGCGCGGCGAGCGACCGGACGCCGGCGATCAGCCCACTGGCCAGGTCAAGGCGACGCTGACCCGTCAGATAGGACTGCACCGCGGCAATGGCCGCGTCAGGAACCAGCGTCAGCCCCGCCACCCGCAACAGAGCGCTCGTCTGCGCCTGCAAAGGCAGAACGATACTCGCAAGTAGAATGAGTGCGTAGCCACTGCCGGCCAGGACGACCTTGACGGCGAGCACGTCACCTGCCAAGCGTCGTTGCTGGTCGACGCAATCAAGTCGGGCAGTTTCGCGTGTGAGGTACACGCCAAGACCCATATCGGCAACAGAGAGCACAATGCCGCCTACGGTCAGCACCATCAGGTACCGTCCGAGGCTGGTCGCTCCTACTGATTGCAGCATCACTGCCGTCATAGCCAGGTTGAGTACTTTGGCCCAGACCTGCGCCGTGAAGCGAGCCACGGAGTTGCGTCCGACACGCGATATCCGGCCGCCCGGCGATGTCACGCGTCGATCCCTGAGAGACGTAGGAAGTCGATGCTGTCAAGGAGCTCATCCGGTGCTATGGTGAGGCCGGCCAGCTCCCACACCCATAGGCGCCTTTCGCCGACGCCATCGCTCAGGACAACGGCCCGCGGACCCGTCACGCTCTCGTAGGCATCGCGCAATCGCGACGTGATCAGCTCTGTAGAGACGTAGTCACCCGCGACGACAGTGGCCGTTCCCAGCGGAGGGATACCCCAGAGACGGTACTGCGACCAAGCTGTGGTAACCGGCACCGTCGTGTAGTAGGCAAGCTGGCCCGCGACGTTGTAGTCCACGGCCACGAGCACGGTATCCCCATCAAGGCCGCTCGCACGGATGGCTCCGGCGCCCGCACGCCGGCCGGCTGCATCGCTTCGGACCAGCGCCACGCCGCTACTCTGCGGAAGCCAGGGCAGGCCTGAGGGTAGCGCCGCGGCCGTCCCAGCCCCGTAGACACCGACAGCCAGCACACCCGCTGCGACAGCGACCCGACGGCCGGCACGTCGCGTGTCTCCCGTGACCGCCCAACGGGCAGCCAGGTCCGCTGCCAGCACCAGCAGAAAGACAAGCCCGGTGCTGAGATTCCTCGGGCTGTTGGCCGGGCTAAGGACGACCGGAACGGTTACGGCGAGAGCTGTGCAGGTGAGAATCCTTCGCCCTGGAGATGCGACGTTGCCCAGACCCAGGCTGGCCACCAGTGCGATGGGCCAGGTCGTGTAGACCAGCGCGTGCCGGAGATTGCGGAGCCAGCCCAGTAGTGCCGATCCGAGAGCGCCGCCGGGGGAAGGCGACACCAGGTGCTCCAACTGCCAACGAAACGATGCGTAGTCGTGGGCAGTGTTCCACGCCACGACAGGCAGGAGACCAAGCGCTCCGATCAACACACTCAGCCATAGCGCAGGTCGCCGGAGCATCTGGCGATGCCAGAGAAGCGTGACCAGTCCCAGCGCCCCCGCCAGGAGAAATGCCGTGTACTTTGTGTTGACCAGGATCGCCAGGGATAGCCCAGCTACGACACCGTCCCTTGGCCGCCGACCGCCATGCCGCAGGAGTCGCCAATAGGCTCCTACAGAAAACAATGCGAAGAGGATGTGCAGCGCATCGGTGTAGACAATGCGGGACGTGATGATGAAGGGCGCCCCAAGCGCCACGAGCGCGGCGGCGTAGACGTGGGCTCGCGGGCGAAGCATCTCGCGGCTCAGCCAGGCCGTCGCCGCCACGCTGAGCAGGCCAGTGATCGCATTCAGCCAGCGTATCCCGAACTCACTGCTACCCGCCACTGCGGTGCTGGCCCTGACCAAGAGCGCCACACCCGCTGGATGGTCGTAGTACGACCAATCAAGGTGCTGTCCCCACAGGTAGTAGTACGCCTCGTCTCCGAAGAGCGCGAGCTCGCCAAGCGCACCCAAGCGCAGAGCGCCACCGGCGAGCAGTACGACAACCAGCCATCGCCAGTCAGGGGCAGAACGCACTGACCGCATCCTCCAAGGTGCTCCCGCTTTGGCCAATTGTGACAATGTAGTCCACAAGCGTGTCATCTGGCTCCAGGTGCAGGTCGATCCCCGACCACGAGAGCTGGTACGTGCCGATCCAGTGGTACTGAGTGTAACGTTCGCGGCCTACGTACTTCAGGCGGCCTGGTTCCGTGTTCACGCAGAACCGCAACTCGGCCCGAGGACCGTGCCAGCAGCTGCACGAGGCCAACTCCTGCTCCCAGATACTCGGCATGGTGTACTGTGGCACATCCACGTCGGGCTGGTATCGCCTGAAGGCACGAGCGCCTTGCTCATTCATCATAAACGCCTCGGACCAGCCCGGCTCAAGGCCCGAGAGGTCGGCAGACATCTCGAGCACGACCACGCCATCCGTGCTGGTTGGGGCTATCGAGGTCGTCACTACCACCGTGCCCCAGGACGGCACATCGCTGTACTTGCGAGTGAGGGGGCCGCTGGGTAGGTCCACAACGTCCACCTCGTAGCGCTTGACAATCTGGTATCCGCTGCCGTGGGCACCTAGGTCGACCTCGGCCGTCCGCGAGTTGTAGGTTCGGTCGCCATAGCGCACAATCGGTGCGCCGAGCCCGAACCCCTCCTCAACTAGGGGCCTCCCCTCCGAAACAAGCACAAGGCCCTTCTGTAGCTCGTCGATCTTGCCCACATGTGGGCGTGTGTCGGAATACATGCGGACCGCAAGGCCTTGGCCGAGGTCAACCTCCACTGGCACCGGTGCTGTGTCCAGGATGTCATCGATGAAGAGGATTAGGCGTGGATCATGCACTTCGCGGAGCGCAAGCCATGCCAGGAACGTTGCCAGCACCACCAGAAGCGCCCGCCTGCCAGCTGTGCTCACGGTCGCACACATCCCGAATTGGCCGCGTCACGCCGGAACATCGGCCAGTCCGCCCTTCCTAGCGGCCCGACATCGCGCAGGATGTGGATGCCGTTGTCGGCACCGACCACCACATCGGCCAGACCGTCGCCATCCACATCACCAACCCAAGGAGAGGAGAAGACCGGCGCCCCTAGCGCATACGGGAATCCACCAAGCGGCTCGCCCTTGGCGGTCCAGCCATAGAGCTTGCCGTCCTTGCTGCCCACCACGACATCCAGCAGTCCGTCCTCGTCCAAGTCGACCAATGCAGCTGAGCTGATGATCTGATCCGCAACGGTGACGGGCCAACCCGACAGCAAACCACCCCGGTCGTCCCACACGTACATACGCCCATCCCACGAGCCGACTGCAATCTCGTACCGACCATCACCGTCCATGTCTGCCACAGCAGGCGACGCCTCAATGGAGTGGACATTGCCGCCGGGGGGATGCGGGGTTGGCGTCGGTCCAGGCCGAGGCCCAATTGACCGAACGGGGAACCCGCCCCGCGACTCGCCCTCAAGGTTGACGACGTGAAGGTATCCGGCGTCGTCTCCGAAGATGCACCACCAGGCACCATCGCCATCTAGCTGGACGAGGGCAGGGGATGAGTCACTGTCCGTGTCCAGTGGCAGAGGGAATCCAGGCAGCGACTGTCCTTCGAGCGTCCAAGCCGTCACCCATCCCCGTGACGGATCGCCCTGCGTCAATGATGTGACAACCAGCACTTGCCCGTCTGTCGCCGCCGAGGCATCTGCCCACCCCTGCAAGGACTGAGGCCAACCGTCAAGCTGAACGCCACTGCGGTCAACCAACACCATCTCCGAGGAACTGCCGACGGCGATCGCGCGAACCGCACCTGGTCCGTCAGTACCTTGCTCCAGCACAACGGCCGGCGAGGACCACAGCTCGTGGCCAAGGTCTATGGGGAATCCGGGCACCGCGGATGCGTCGTCGTCAAGCGCAAGGAGTCGCCCGGACTCCGCGCTGATCACGATCTCCGGCAGTAGGTCCGCATCCAGGTCTGCCAAGGCCGGAGACGCAAAGAAGCCTCGACGGCTGTGCACTGGCCAGCCAGGTCGGTCCCGAAGCTCTACGTCAACGACGTAGAGGTAGCCATCCCAGGAGCCGACAATGACCTCAGGCTGGCCATTCCCGTCGATATCTGCCACAACCGGCGACGAGATGACAGGGGCTGATGTTGGCCGGAAGATGTGGTTGGCTCCCAACGAACGTGGATCCTGGGCTGGTGGATAGAGACCTAGCCGTCCGCAGCCGGAAAGAAGCAGGACAAGCAGCACGGCACCCCGGGCCGAGCGGGCTGCCGCGGAAGACTCCCAGGACCACATCACAAGGCCTTGAGGTGCACCCAGCTAGGCAGCCTTGCGCGAGGAACGCTCTATGACCCGCACTAGGACACGGTCTCGCCACAGCGCAACGACGGTCCGAAGTCGCTGCGCGAGCGGCACGGACTCGCCACTCCGGATGCGGGCCGCTTCCCATTCATGGTGGAACCACCGTATCACACGCCGATAGAAGGCTGTGCTGTAAGCGCCTCGCTGGAACAGAAGGCGATTCTCCGCGGTGTAGTCCCAGTCCGGCATCTCCTGAGCATCCTCGGGTAGTTGGTCCCTGACCTGATCAAAGAACGGAGTGCCCGGGAGGGGGTAGGCAATCGTCGTGCTGAAGTGGTCGGGCCGTGTTTCCCTGAGAAGCGCAGCGGAGGCCTGAATGTCTGCCCACGCCTCACCCGGGTAGCCCACCATCATGTAGAAGTAGGTCTCGATGCCAGCCTGGCGGCAGAGTGCAGCAGCGCGCCGAATCTGGTCGACTGTGATCCCTTTGGTCATCGCATCCAGGACACGTTGGGACCCAGATTCGGCGCCAAGCGCGATCCGACGGCACCCTACCTCACTCAGCAGCTGGACGACCTCAGAGTCAATGAGGTCGGCGCGAGAAAGGCACTCGAAAGGCGTCACTGCGTCCTTCTCCAGGACCGCGGCATGCCAGGCGCGCATCCACCCCTTGTCAATGCCCATCGCGTCGTCGACGATGCGGAGGAAATCCGGCTGGAAGTCTTGCTTGAGGATGCGCATCTCCTCAGCGACAGACTCCGGCGACCTAGGGCGGAAGGAGCGTCCGAAGACGGCTTTCTGGCACCAAGCACACCCATACGGACACCCCCTCGTGGCGATCAGCGACAGTGCAAAGTACCCGTGGTGTTCGCGCCAGGCTTCGCGATATGGCTCGAAGTCAACAAGGTCCCGGGCGGGGAACAGAATCCTGTCGATATCAGTGATCAAGGGGCGCCCTTGCGTCTGTACAACAGCTCCAGCTTCGTCACGGTAGGCAATGCCGGCAACGGATGCCAGGAGAGCCGGCTGCCAGCCCTTACCCAGGGCTGCAAGCAGCTCAACCACAGTCTCTTCTGACTCGCCGATCGTGACCACATCAACCGGATGCCCACCATCGCTGGTCTGGTTCAGGTATACCTCAGCTCTGGAAGTCGGATCGGCCCCACCCATAACTACCAGAGCACCGGACTGTTTTGCCAGTTCGGCCAGCTCGAGCGCCGATCTTCGCACTGTAGCCAGGACCCCAAAGCCCACGACACGAGGATCATGCGCGGCCAGAGCAGCTGCGAAGTCATCAGGACCATCCGCAAACATAGCGTCGAAGATCGCGACGGAGTAGCCGGCCTCCCGGACCGCAGCAGCGATGTAGAGGATCCCCAACGGGAAGTACGGTGTCATCAGCTTCAGCTCTACCGGGTCCTGTCTCAGGAACAACGGGTTAACCAAGAGTATGTCGGTCACTGAATTCACTCCCTTAAATCCGACAGCTACGAGCAACTTCGGTGTATTCGCCAACCCAAGCACCAAGGAAAAGCCATGTCAATAGCATGCCCTGCTGCGAGGACCATGGGTATGCCTCCCACCATCCAAGCACACAGACCGCGCCAAGAGACGCCGTCAGTGCGGCCAGCCACGAACTACACCTCTCACCAACAGGCGTGAAGAGCAGCGCGGCACTGGGGCCGATCGTCAGCATCCACCAGGCCAGAGGTGCTACCGGACCTAACTCGGTCCTCAGAAGAACCGGGACACGATGGACAGGCTGAAAGATCGGGTAGTCAGCGATGACGTCCGGAGCAAGCCTGAAGAGCGCCGTTGAGAAGCCCCCAGCACCTACGCCCAAGAGTGGCCGAAGACGCTGGAGTGCGCGCGCCCCCTGAACCAGGGTCCCTCGCTCGTCGACTGACCTCACCTCCGCCCCCTGATACTCCAAACCGAGCCGGACTCGTAGCCGTGGCCATTGTGTGACTGCAAAGACAACCACCACTACGAGAGCGGTCGCTATGAAAGGCCCAATAGCCTCGACGAGGTCGCCGCGTGACCAAGTGCGAGACCACAGCATCAGCGCGACCATCTCGACGCCCGCCACAGCCGCTGCGATCCAGGCGCCTCGCGAGAATGTGAAGAGCAGTGCCGTCGCGCCCAATGCGAATACTGCTACACACGCCAGAGAGATGGTCCAGTGCCGACGCAGCTCCTGCCGCTGGCACGAGAAGGCCACCGCGACCAAGAGGAACGTCGCAAGGACGCCACCAAGCAGGTTGGGGTGCTGTGTCAGCCCATAGGCCCGGAGGGTGCGGCCCTCCGACGAGAACACTACGCTGGTGCCGGCCCAAGCTGGGTTGAGTGGCACTTCACCCAATCGCTCGAGGCCCAGGGACCGTCCGGCCATCACCTGACCCAGGCCGACCACAGACTGAAGGCACACGCTTGCCAGCGCGCCTATGCCGAACCACGTCTTGGGCCCATCAGCAGACGCCATCAGCAGGAAAAGAAGGTACCATACCACCAGACGCGCCGCCTGGTAGCCAGCGTATGGGGGATCGACTGCCCATAGCGCACTCGCCGCCGACAGAGCCAGCAAGACCCCCATGGGCAGTGCAACGAACCACGGGATAGAGCGTAGCCCCCGTAGTCCCGCTCGCCGCTTCAGCAGCAAGCCGCCCCCTCCGACAAGCAGGGCAAGTAGCACAGCGTAGTCGCTGGTGAAGAGTATCACATCGTGAAGAGAGAAGTGGACCTCATACGGCGGCCTGTGGACCAGAACTCGATGCCGCCACCAAGGGAGTGCCACCAGAACACCAGCGACGCAGACACCCATCACGGATTGGAGTCGCTGCCGTCGGTGAGCCAGCCACGACATGATCACCTACTACCCACAGTAGAGGTCGACTGGATGGGCAGTGCCGCCAATCGCTGCACAAACTCAGCGTGCACCTGTCTACTGTGGCTGCCGACGTGCCCTTTGCAGCAGTGCTCGTCAAAAGAGAGCTCTGCGTCCGGCTCCCCCGCTGAGAGCCGCACGATCTTCCTGTGCATCTCCCACTGCTCGAAACGCGTGCAGACGTGTGAACGTAGAAGCGGCTCAACGACCGTGCGAGTCAGGCCACGTCTGCGGCCGTCAGCTGGAACCTGCTGGCTGGGCGAACCCTGAGCATTGGGAAGGAACGCATCGGTCCAGGCATTGGACCGTCGGAACATCTGATAGAGGTCGTGCCCGGCGAGGGGAACCATTTGGGCCAACTCGTGAGCAGTGTAGAGATCTCGCTGTGAGACGATCAGGTGATCTGACGTGACTATGTAGTTAGGACATATCTCAAAGCCCACCAGCGCAGCTGGGCGAACCACGAGTGCAATCACCATCGCCCTGGTCATCCAGAGCCGTCCTGGTTCTGTCACGATCAGGTAATCGTAGTCGTCGTTCTCGGAACTGGCGTTCCCCATCGCCAGTGCACCGGTCAAAGCAACCATACGTACGAACGGCATGCGTGCTATGCGGAGACCGTAGGCAACAGCACGGGGCCAGATGTGCTGCGATACCGCATCACGGCTGCGTCGCAGCGCCGTGATATCACCGCGACCGCGCAGATAATGATAGTGCCCGTCCGTCTCAATCCCAGCAACTGAACCCAAAGCGCGTCGCACTTCACCGTGCGACGCGCTCAAACCAATCAGGTATCGGACAATCTGCTCACTGGTCAGCGGATAGTCAAAGACGTCAGAATATGCAAGCGTGTACAGAACAGCGGTTTCCAGGTTGGGGACAACTGGAAGCCGCCAAAGCCCAGGCGACACGTACAGAGGCACGGTTGGTTGCACGATCGACTCCCGACCAGACCAACGGGGTCTGCCCCGCTTCGCCGGATTCTACATCGACCCCATCGTCATGCAATCTGGCCAGCTACTGGCTACTTGTCGACCTCCAGGCCGTGCTCACGCCAGGCGATCATTCCACCGGTCATGTTGCTCACGTTATCAAAACCCTCGCCCTCCAGGAAGCGGAATGCCTGGCCGCTGCGATTGCCACTGCGGCACGCCACAACCACGGGTTGGTCTCGGGGGACCTCATCCAAACGCTCCGGCAGCGACTGCAGCGGGATCAGCACGGCGCCCGGGATGTGGCCCTCGGCGAACTCCCAGTCTTCGCGCACATCGATGACCGTGATCTCGCCGTCGGCGACCAGCCCAGAGACGGTCAGAGGATCGACCTCGGCATCCAACACCGTTGCCTCGGGCTCAACGTCGGCGTCGGTTTCACCCGCACACCCGGCGACCACCAGAACCGCGACCATGACCAACCCCATCACGACTGCCCGAATCCTCATGTCTCCTCCACGTGCTCGCCCTGCGGCGCAGATATTTATCCGTTTATGGAGCCCATTATAGCATAATCTGGGACGCATAGACGGCCTCCGGAGCTGCCGGAGGCCGTCTGTCGGATGTATCGGGCGGAGCAGTCGGTGCCCGCCCCGAGGCTACTGCCCCATCATCTTGGTCAGGCCACGGATCACGGAGCCCTCGTCAACCTGCTGTCCACCCTGCGATGGCGCTGCCTGCACAATCCTGTCGGCCAGCCGCGAGAAAGGCAGGGACTGCAACCAGACCCGGCCCGTGCCCGTCAGCGTCGCAAGGAAGAGCCCCTCGCCACCGAAGATCATCGATTTGAGGTTGCCGGCCTGGGCGATGCTGTAGTCGATCCCGCTCTCCATCGCCACAATACATCCAGTGTCGACCTTGAGGGTCTCTCCGTTCAGACGCTTCTCGGTGATGGTGCCGCCGGCGTGGAGGAAGACCATGCCATCACCCTTGAGGTTCTGCAGGATGAAGCCCTCGCCGCCGAAGAAGCCGGCGCCCAGCTTCTTGTTGAAGGTGATCGAGATTTCGGTGCCCAGCGCCGCCGCCAGGAAGGCGTCCTTCTGGCAGATAAGGTCGCCGCCGGTCTCATCCAGATCGATGGCGATGATCTTGCCGGGATAGGGGGCGGCGAACGCGACGTGACGCTTGCCGGCACCCTGGTTGGTGAAGTGGGTCATGAAGATCGACTCGCCGGTCAGCACGCGCTTTCCCACGCTCACCAGGGAGTCGAAAAAGCCCGACTTGGGCTTGGAGCCGTCGCCCATCTTTGAGATGAAGTCGATGTTCGACTCCATGTACATCATCATTCCAGCCTCGGCGATCACGGTCTCGCTGGGGTCCAACTCGACCTCGACAAACTGCATATCGTCCCCGAAGATCTTGTAGTCGACAACGTGACTCTGCATGCTCATAGCTCCCTTCTAGTCTGGTTAACTCATACCAACGACGCTTGCGTGATGTCCTTGCGGACATACACATGACGCACACACTAGCTGATACGCGACCGGCACCGAAAGGTCGCATACACTGCGTCCACTACCGCTCAAGGCGCGGCGTGTGGGCGACGGGCAGCCCGTCTCCCCGACGACGTGCAACATGATTCGTAGGGGCGCCTCGGTGAGGTACCCGCGAGCCGACGCTACACGTCCGCGCCGGACCGCCGGCGCCAAGGGCCGCACCAAACGCAAGACCGGCAGCGCTCGTGTTCGAGACGCTGCCGGTCTTCATCGTGTCGATGCCCCCTACTCCAGCTTGCGGACCACCGGACCCTCCGGCGTGTCACGCACCTCGTACCCAGCCGCCGTGATCTGATCGCGCAGCGCGTCAGCCGCCGCCCAGTCTCGGGCGGCCCTGGTCGCCTGCCGCTTCTCGGCCAGCGCCAGCATCTCGGCCGGCACGGCCGCCGGAGCCCACGCCCCCAGCCGCAGCCCCAGAACCTCATCGAAGGCAAGCATCGTGGCCTTCTTGTCGGCATCGGAGAGATCACTTTTTGTCAGATCCCACGCCGTGGCCAGCGCGCGCGGCACGTTCAGGTCATCGTTCATATGGCCGGCGAACGTGCCCATCCATGCCTCAGACACCCGGCCCGCTGCTCCCCAGCCGAAGACGATGTCGCGCAACCGATCGAGCCCCGTCACCGAAGCGTCCAGGGCGTCCCACGAGAAGGTCAGCTTGGACCGGTAGTGGGCACCCAGGCAGAAATAGCGGTAGGCCAGCGGATCGTAATCGTGGTCGACCAGCTCCTGTAGCCGCAGGAAGTTTCCCGCCGACTTACCCATCCGCCCACCGTCCACATTCAGGAAGTAGCCGTGCATCCAGAAGTTCGCCAACTTGGTACCGTAACACGCCTGGGTCTGCGCAATCTCGTTGGGATGGTGGACCATGATATGGTCCTCGCCGCCGCAGTGGATATCGAAGAAGGGCCCGAGGTACTTGGCCGACATCGCCGAGCACTCGATCGCCCATCCGGGAAAACCCACACCCCAGGGGCTGTCCCACTCCATCTGGCGCTGCTGATCCGCCGGACTGAGCTTCCACAGCGCGAAGTCGGTAGGGTTGCGCTTCTCGCCCATGTTGACACGCGCGCCCGCCCGCAGCCCCTCGATGTCCAACCGGGCCAGGTATCCGTAGTCATCGAGCTTGGCCGTATCGAAGTAGATGCCATCGGACGTGCGGTAGGTGTAGCCGTTCTTCTCAATCCCCTGAACGGTCTCAATCTGCTCCTGGATATGGTCAGTTGCCTTGCACCAGATCGTGGGCTCGATGATGTTGAGCCGCCCCAGGTCTTCCTTGAAAGCCGCCGTGTAGAACTCCGCCAGCTCCAAGGCAGATTTTCCGGCCCGCCGAGCGCTGACCTCCATCTTGTCCTCACCCACATCGCGATCCGAGACCAGATGGCCGACGTCCGTGATATTCATCACGTGCTTCACAGGGTAGCCGTTCAGCGCCAAGGTCCGCCGAAGCAGATCCTCGAAGATGTAGGTTCTCAGATTGCCGATATGTGCGTAGTTGTAGACCGTGGGCCCACACGTGTAGAGCCCCACCTCAGGGGGCTTCAGAGGCGCGAAATCCCGCGCGCTACGCGTGTAGGTATCATAGAGACGCAGTGCCATGTCCAACTCCTAAGGTTCGCGGTCGGCCCATTGCGTCAATGTGCCGATCGACAGTACTATGCGCTACTCAGATCGTCAGGGAACCGCCGGTCAGGCCTCCGGCTTGACCGCAACCACCGCGATCATCCCGGGCCCAGTGTGCACGGATAGGCCCGCCGAGAACTCCACAAACAGGGTCTCCGAAGTACACTCGACGGCCGAGCGTAGCTTCTCATCGAAACTACGGGCGGAATCCAACGCGTTGACGTGGACCACCGCCAGGCGCTCAGCCGGCGACCCTCCCAGCTGTTCGTTCACCAGCTCGATCATCCGTCCCCACGACTTCCTTCGCGTGCGGACCTTCTCGAGCATCTCCAGCTTGCCGTCCTGCAACGTCAGCACCGGCTTGATGTTAAGCAGCGACGCCATGCCGGCCGCCACCTGCCCCACACGTCCACTCATAGCCAGGTACTTCAGCGTCTCCAGCCCGCCGTAGAGCGTGGCGCGCCTGCGCATCGACTCGACGCGAGCCAGAATCTCGTCCACGCTCGCGCCGTCGGCCGCGGCGTCAGCGGCCTCCAGCACCATGTAGCCTTGCCCCATCGAGATGGACCGCGAGTCCACGACCGTGATCTCTACGCCGTCGACCAGCTCGCGGGCGTTGAGCGCCGCGTTGTAGGTACCGCTAACCTCGCCACTGACGCAGATGCAGATGATGTGCTCGGCGCCCTCTGCGATGGCCGCCTCGAACGCCTTCGAGAACTGACCCGGCGTGGGCGCCGATGTGGTCGGCAGCGCCTTCTCCTGATCTACGCGCTCGAAAAGCGCCACGTCGTCCATGTCGACGCCGGTCTCGAACGCCTCGTCGCCGAAGTGGATGTTGATAGGGACGACGTGAATGCCCTTGTTCTCAGCCAGGTCAGCCGGTAGGCTGGCGTCCGAGTCAGTGACAATGCCGATCACTGCCATGATAATGCCTCCAGTCGATGAATGCTGGGTAGGTGATCGAAAAGCGTACAGGATAACTGAGGATTTCACCCCCAGTGTAGGTGATATCGGCGTCAGTACAAGGGCCACGGTCGCAGGCTACAACGACTCACCTCGAATCGCAGGCCTAAACCTCGATCCCCACCCTCAGTCCGCTCTCAGCGCTCTCCACCGCACCAAAGACCATGGCCAGACTCTTGACGTTGTCGGTGCAGATCGTCTCCGGGACGCCGCCCGCGCGCACACAATCCACGAACTCGCGGATACAGCCATCGTGGCCCCCCTGCTTCACCGGCCCCTCGGGTACAGGCAGCACCATGTCGCGCAGCTCGGAACGGAAGCCGCCCGTCTCCGTGACGATCTGCGCCTCGTAGCTCTCGGCACCATCCCAGATTACGCTACCCTTCTCGCCGATGATATGCCAGCGGCACTCCCACGTCGTGTTCAACCCCTCCGAACACCAGCTGCCGCGGTAGGTATAGACGATATCGTCGCTCATCTCAAAGATGGTGACGGCCGAAGCGTCGTGGTCATACCAGGAGCCGGGCGGGTTCCACTCGTGGCAGTAGACGGCCCGCGGGTCCGCCCCCATCAGGAAGCGCGAGGCATCGAATGTGTGTATCGCCATATCCACCAGCAGCACGTGTTCCATCCGGTCACGGAAGCCGCCGAAGTGCGCGCCAAGGTAGAAGTCGCAGTTCACGGTCGTCAGCCGGCCCAGCACGCCCGATTCCAGAAAAGACTTGAGGCGACGGATGTTGGGGTCATAGCGCCGATTCTGCATCACTGCGTAGAGCTTGCCGGCCTCCTCCGAGGCGGCGATCATCTCCTTCGCGTGGGCCAGCGAGTCGGCCAGCGGCTTTTCGCCCATCACGTGGCAGCCGTGTGCCAGCGCCGTCAGCGTGACCGGATGGTGCGCGGTGGGGACGGTACAGTCGAAGACGATATCGGGCCGCACACGATCCAGCGTCGCCGCCAGGTCGGTCGAGATGTCCACATCGGCCAGACCAAACTCATCGGCTCGCTGACGCGCGTTCTCCTCGACCAGGTCCACCATCCTCGCCAGGCGCAGGTCCGCCAGCTCCGTGACCGTGCGCAGCCAAGCGCGGCTGATCCCGCCGCACCCCACCAGTACCGCAGTCAGCTCCTGTGCCATCGTTTCCTCCCTGGCTCATCCTGGCTTCGGATATGGTGTCCAATGTAGCACCTGCGACCGTCGCGTCAAACGTGTAGCCCAGGCCTTGACACCGCCAGACCTAATGATAACATACCAACCGGTCGGTTTTATTGTATCGGGGGACTATGGCCAGCCAACAGCAGCGAAGCGAAGCCACACAGGCGGCGATCCTCGAGGCAGCTGCTGCCGCCTTCTCCGAGCAGGGCTACGACGCGACCGCCGTCGCCGAGATATGTGACCGCGCCGGCGTCAGCAAAGGCGCCTTCTACCACCACTTCAGCTCCAAGCAGGCCGTCTTCCTGGCGCTGATCGGCGCCTGGCTCGAGGAACTGGAACAGGCCCTCTCCGGCTTCGACGCTGATGATCGCCCAGTGCCCGAACGCCTTCTGGCGATGTCTCACGCCTTCCAGGGTCTGCTCACCTCCCGACCGCAGCAGCTTGCCCTCATACTGGAGTTCTGGACGCAGGCCAGCCGCAGCGAGACCATGCGGCAAGCCGTTCTCTCCTCCTATCATTCCTTCCTGGCACTCTTCATCGATCTTATCAGCGCAGGCGTGGCTGAAGGCACACTCGCTCCCATAGACCCGGCCACGGGCGGACAGGTGCTCTTGTCGCTAACCAGTGGGCTCTTCTTCCAGGGCCTGCTGGATCCCACCGGCGCGGACTGGGGCGAGGTCGCCGAGAACAGCATCCAGACAGTCCTGGCGAGTATGAGGAGGAGATCGTGAACCTGATCACCGGTGCCACTGGCCACCTGGGCAACGTCCTGGCCCGAGAGCTCGTCGAGCGGGGAGAGCGGGTGCGCGCGCTGATGCTGCCCGGCGACTCACACTGCCCGCTGGACCACGTCGACGTAAAGTGCATCGAGGGCGACGTCCTCGACCCCGACTCGCTCGCCGCCGCCATGACGGGCGTGGACACCGTCTACCACCTGGCCGGCATCATCTCGATCCTACCGGGCGCCGACGCGCTGATGCGACGCGTCAACGTGGAGGGCGTGCGCAACGTGGCGACGGCCGCGCTGGAGGCAGGCGTCGAGCGCCTGGTGCACGTCAGCTCGGTCCACGCGTTCCAGCGCATGCCGCAGGGCACGCTGGTCGATGAGACCATCCCGTTGGCCGCAGAGCACGCCGCGGGCACCTACGACCAGACCAAGGCGCAGGGCACGCTAGCCATCCTCGAAGCCGTCCAGAACGGACTCGACGCCGTTGTTGCCTGCCCATCCGCGATCATCGGCCCCTACGACTTCCGCGGGTCATTGCTAGGCAGCACGCTGGTGCAGTACGCGCGCCGGCGTCTCCACTTCCTCGTACCGGGCGCCTATGACTTCGTGGACGTGCGCGACGTCGCCCACGGGCTGACGCTGGCGCGCGACCGCGGTCAGTCGGGCGAGATCTACATCCTCTCGGGTACCTACGCGACGCTGCAGGAGGTCAAGGCCTCGGTCCAGCGTGCGGCCAACGTCTGCTCGAGCCACCTCGTCCTGCCGTGGCGCATCGCCAAGGGCGCCGCCGCCGTCGCGCAGCGCGTCTACAAGATGGCGAACATCAAGCCCCAGTTCACCCTCTACGCGCTTCGGACGCTCGAGGAAAACGCGTACTTCAGCAACCGGAAGGCGCGTCAGGCCCTGGGCTTCGAGCCGCGCCCGCTCGTTGAGACCCTGCGCGACATGCTCACCTGGCAGCAGCAGGCCCCGGCCTTGGCCTAGCGCCTCCTCTGAGTGTGAGAAGGGATCAACCAACGTCTGCGTTGGCCTGATCCTGTCGTCAGGACGCGCAGGCTGACGGATCCCGCCGACGCTCGCGGTGGTGGATCCACGGATCACGCACGGTCTGATAGGGCCGTCTGGCGGAACATCCGGGAGCCCCATTCTTGGGGCGAAAGCGAGGTAGCCCCGGGACTTCATCCCGGTGCAGGTACCGGCGCGCAGACCAGCGGGGCTGGCGACCCGCCTCCCACACCTACAGCGAGCATGGGTCTGCAGCCATCAGCTTCCCGCTCGCTTGCACCATTCAGCATCCGTCAGTACACTGCCCTGCACAGAGATAGCCAACGCATCACCAATACCTCTCTCACGAAAGGAGCAACACGATGGCACGACCCGTGACACTCTTCACAGGACAATGGGCAGACCTCACCCTCGAGGATGTCGCCAAGAAAGCCAGCGCTTGGGGCTACGACGGCCTCGAACTGGCCTGCTGGGGCGACCACTTCGAGGTCGACAAGGCCCTGGCGGACGACACCTATTGCCAGAGCCGCTGGGACATCCTGAACAAGTACGGCCTCAAGTGCTACGCCATCAGCAACCACCTGGTGGGCCAGTGTGTCTGCGACCCCATCGACGGTCGCCACAAAGCCGTGCTACCGGACCGTCTCTGGGGCGATGGCGATCCCGAGGGTGTCCGCGAGCGCGCCGCAGGAGAGATGAAGGATACAGCCCTGGCCGCCAAGAAACTGGGGGTGGACATCGTCAACGGCTTCACGGGCAGCGCAGTCTGGGCGATGCTCTACTTCTTCCCACCCACCAGCCAGGCCGACATCGACGCCGGCTACGCCGATTTCGCCAAGCGATGGATTCCCATCCTTGACGTCTGCAAGGCAGAGGGGATCAAGTTCGGCCTCGAAGTCCATCCCACCGAGATTGCCTACGACATCATCACGACCGAGCGAGCGCTCGCGGCGCTGGACTACCACCCGGCATTCGGCGTCAACTTCGATCCCAGCCACCTGATTCACCAGTTCGTGGACCCCGTGGCCTTCATCGATACCTTCGCCGACCGCATCTTCCACGTCCACGTCAAGGACTCGCGCGTCCAACTCACCGGGCGCAACAGCATCCTGTCGTCACACCTGGACTTCGGCGACTCACGGCGCGGCTGGGACTTTGTCTCGCCCGGCCACGGCGACGTCAAGTGGGATCCCATCATCCGCGCTCTCAACCGAGCCGGCTACGACGGCCCGCTCTCGGTCGAGTGGGAGGACAGCGGCATGGACCGCGAGTTCGGTGCACCGGAGGCCCTGCGCATGATCAAAGCCCAGGATTTCACACCCTCCAACGTCGCGTTCGATGCTGCCTTCGCGAGCGAGTAGTCTCTTACTCGTAATTTGTTGACTGCTGAATGCTGACAGCTGTCAGTGTCAGCCGATAGCTCCCTAAGGAGACAGCCCTATGTCCAGTGGTGGTGGATTCACCGCGATGACGGGCGCGGCCGCCGAGGGCGCCGCCCCAACCCTTGGCATCGGCATGCTGGGCTACGCCTTCATGGGCAAAGCCCACAGCAACGCGTGGAAGAAACTCCCCTATATGATGTACCCGCCGCCCGCGATCCCCGCCCTGACAGCGATCTGCGGGCGGGACGCGGAGGCCGTAGCCGCTGCGGCCCAGCGGTTCGGCTATGAGAAAACCTACACCGACTGGCGCGAGATGATTGCCGACCCCGATGTGCAGATTCTGGACAACGGCGGGCCCAACAGCATCCACGCCGAGCCCTGCATCGCCGCGGCCGAGGCGGGCAAGCACGTGATGGTCGAGAAGCCGTTGGCCCGCAGCCCGGAGGAGGCCAAACGGATGTGGGACGCCGTGGAGAAAGCAGGCGTCAAGCATCAGGTCGGCTTCAACTACCGCTTCCTGCCGGCCATCCGTCTAGCGCGCGATCTGATCGACAGCGGGAAGCTGGGCAGGGTCTATCACTTCCGCGCCAAGTACCTGCAGGAGTGGGTGATGCCCCACTACAACATGGGCATGACCTGGCGCTTGGACGCCAACGTCGCCGGCAGCGGCGGCGTGCTGGGCGACCTGGGCGGCCACATCATCGACTTGGGCCGGTTCCTGGTGGGCGAGGTCGAGTCGGTGACCGCGCAGACGAGGACCTTCATCTCCGAGCGAGCCACCGGCGACGGCGGCACGGTGCCGGTCGAGTGCCCCGACGCCTTTGTCGCCACCGTCGGCTTCGAGGGCGGCGCCATCGGCACGCTAGAGGCCACCCGCTTCGCGGCCGGGCGCAAGAACTACGAGACCCTGGAGATCAACGGTGAGTACGGGACCATCGCCTTCGACTTGGAGCGTCTCAACGAGCTACAGGTCTACTGGATCAACGAGGAGCCCAAGGAGACACAGGGCTTCAAGAACGTGCTGGTGAGCGAACCCTACCACCCGTGGTGGTCCAACTGGTGGCCACAAGGCCACATCATCGGATGGGAACACTCCTTCATCCACGAGGCGACACACTTCCTCGACTGCGTGGTCAACGACAAGGCAGTCGGGCCCTATGGTGCCACCTTCGAGGACGGCTACCGGTGTGACTGCATCTGCGACGCGATCGTCAGGGCGGCCGAGTCAAAGCGCCAGGTGGACGTGGCCTACTAGAGGCCCCTTACCCTCGGAAGACAGAGCGCCGGACCGCTACGGTCCGGCGCTCCTCCTTACGTCTAGGGTCTTGAGTCTCGTGCTCGTCTGAAAGGGGGCCTCAGGCCCTGCCGCGGGCGAGGCCGCTCCCCACCAGATACTCGTAGCTCGACCGCACATCGGCGACCATATCGCCCGCCGTGCGGTCCTGCTCCACGATCAGCCACTGGGGCACATCGCCGGCGGAAGCCAGGATCGCGGGGAAGTCCATCACACCCGATCCCACCGCCGTCATCGGCTCCTTGGCCACGCAGGGTCCATCCTTGATATGGAGCAAAGGCGAACGCTCACCCATCTCCCGTAGCACTTGCGCGACATCACAGCCGCCGGTCTGCACCCAGTACGTGTCGATCTCGCAGAGAATATCGGGATCCAACAGCTCGATCATCATCTGATAAGGATAGACGCCCTCGACGGGAACATACTCCCACCAGTGGTTGTGCACGCCGAACCGCAGTCCCACCTCGCGGCACGCGGCACCCGCCTCGTTGAAGAGCTCGAGGGTCGCCTTGATCTTGTCGATCGTCGCGAAGTCATCAGGACCCTGGCCCGACACGACGACGGGGCAATCGATGGCAGCCGCCGCATCCAGTACGGCATTCTTGTCATCGCCCACCGGCATCCGGCAGTGCGCGCTGGGAACCTGAAGGCCCAACTCGCGAAAGAGATCGCCGGCGCCCGACGGCAGCATAGGGCCCGGCACGCCGGCCGGTTCGACACCCGCATAGCCCATCTCGGCCACGAGACGAACTGTGCCCTCGAAATCCTCATTGGCTCGCTCCCGGAGCGAGTAGAGCTGGAGCGCGATCGGCGGCGTCATCCCACGTGCCCCGGCATCTCAAAGGACGCGATTTCCTCGAGCGGCTCCTTGCGCTGACCGAAGGTCGGCGCCGGGCCACCTGAGGGCGCCGCCCACGCTACGGCGTTGATCAGAACCTGTTGGATTTCCTTCTGATAAAAGATGGGGAACGTCTCGTGCCCTGGACGGAAGTAGAAGATCTTGCCGGCGCCGCGGTTGTAACAGCAGCCGCTGCGGAAGACATTGCCACCCTCAAACCAGCTGATGAAGACCTGGGTATCTGGCTGGGGAATCTCGAACCGCTCGCCGTACATCTCGGTGTGCGGGATCTCGAAGTACTCGGGCAGCCCCTTGGCAATGGGGTGGCCCGGCGCGGTCAGCCAGATGCGCTCTTTCTCCCCCACCTCGCGCCACCGCAGGTTGCACGTCGTGCCCATCATACGCCGGAAGATCTTGGAGAAGTGGCCGCTGTGGAGCACGATCAGACCCATACCGGCCAGAATGCGGGCCTGGACGCGGTCGACGATCTCGTCCTGCACCTCGCGATGCGCCATGTGCCCCCACCAGATCAGCACATCGGTCTCCGCCAGGACCTCGTTGGTGAGCCCGTGCTCCGCTTCGTCCAGGGTTGCCGTCTTGACTTCGTAGTCGGCTTTCAGGAAGTCCGCGATGGCCATGTGGATGCCGTCTGGATAGACATCGCTCACCACCTTGTGGATCTTCTCGTGACGATACTCATTCCATACTGTGACTCTGATCTTGCCCATTCCCCGTGACTCCTTGCTATGTGGATAGAACGTTGCGCAACTGCTCTCGAACCCGCTCGACACCGGGCTCGATGTACGGCCAACCCGCAATACACTCCTCTTCCGCAGCGGCGATATCCATCGCCGCCTGTTCCTCATCATCCTCATGGAGGATGCGCACGATGTAGTCGGTCAGGTCCTCCAGGTTGCGGCGCAGCAGGTAGAACTCGAACGTCTCGGCGTGCAGGCTCCGGACGCCGCCTGCCTCGAGATACGCTGCCAGAAAGGTCCCAAACTCATCGCCGGTGAAGCTGAACAGATCATGCTCCGCCGGCGCCCACTTCAGACCGACCCAATCCAGGATCGTGACGTCACCGTCCCCATCGACCAGCAGGTTTGCCTCGTGGATGTCAGTATGGCATAGGACCAGGGGCGATGCAAGCTCCCGAGCGACATCCCCGGCCACCCTGAGACGGCCCAAGAGAGAGAGGAGAGCTTCGCGTCTGGGCAGAAGCATCGCCGCCAACGCCAGACAGCCGGGCGACGACGCGTCGTCCCGCGTCAGCGCCACCAAGCCATCCCGCAGCGCAGCTTCGAACGGGACGTCGTAGGCCTCCCTCTCCAACCCCGAAGCACGCAGCGTCACCGGCGCGGCGTGCAGTCTGGCGACAGAGCGGGCCACGGCCTGCCACACATCGGGACGCCGCATCAGACCTGGGGTCGGGCATCTGCCCTCGACGTAGAGTGAGAGGGCGAGCTGGTCGGCTTCACACGGCGCAAGGGGCGCTCTGGTCCGCGTCAGCACCGGCTGTGGAAGGTTGGTCAGAACGCCGGTGGCACGCAACTCGACCATGGCGGGGATCGCGTGGATCATCTGTGCCGCGGCCTGGCGGCCCAACCGCGAGTCGTCGAGCACCTTGAGGATGTAGCGCTCGCCGCCCTCGGCCTCGGCGACATAGCTGAAGCTGGCCTCGCCCTGCGGGATGTAGGTCAGCCCGCAGATCCGAATGCCGTAGGCATGGTGGATGCACGCCTGGAGCCGCGCAAGGTCGAAGGCCGGCTCAAGGCGCATCGCGTGTGTCCGTGCAATCGGTGATCGCGTTCACTGGCACCCAGCCATGTTACCACAGCCAAGCCGATCCGCTGGCGGCCCACACAAGGCCCTTGGGGTTCTCGGGAGCCCTGGGGTCTAGGAGGATCTTCCGCCGAGGATAGAGTCCGCCGGCGACTGACACCCACCCCACTCACGGTATACTACCCCGCACAGACACCACCGAGGGAGCCAAGCGTGAACATATCCAAGCGTACGCAGCGCCGCCTGACCCGTCCGGTCAACCAGGAGACCTTCATCGAGCCCTGGGCCGAAGTCGGCCTCATCGCTGCGGAGGGTCCGGCCGATCCCGTGCCCAGCCTGCGCGTCGAGGACGGTATCATCGTCGAGATGGACGGCGTCGCGCGCGAGGATTTCGACCTGCTTGACCGCTTCATCGCCGAGCGCAGCCTGGACGTCGCCATCGCCGAGGGCGCGATGACAACCCCATCTCGCCAGATCGCGCGGATGTTGGTCGACATCAACGTCACGCGCGAAGAGGTGCTGGCGGTCACGCGGGGCTGCACCGCCGCCAAGCTGGTCGATATCGTCAGCACGCTCTCGGTCCTCGAGATGATGATGGGCCTCACCAAGATGCGGGCCCGGCGTACCCCCTCCAACCAGGCCCACGTGACCAACCGCAAGGAGCATCCCGCACTCCTCGCCGCCGACGCCGCCGAGGCAGCGCTGCGCGGATTCAGCGAGGTGGAGACCACGGTCGGCGTCAGCCGCTATGCCCCCCTCAACGCGCTGGCCATCCTCGTCGGCTCGCAGGTCGGGAGGGGCGGCGTGCTGACCCAGTGCGCGGTCGAGGAGGCCACAAACCTGCGGCTCGGCTTCCGCGGCCTCACCACCTATTCGGAGACCCTCTCGGTCTACGGTACGGAGGGCGCCTTCGTCGACGGCGACGACACCCCATGGTCCAAGGCGTTCCTGGCCTCCGCCTATGCCAGCCGCGGCGTCAAGACGCGTTTCACCTCGGGCACCGGTTCCGAAGCACTGATGGGCCACGCGGAGGGCAAGTCCATGCTCTATCTGGAGGCACGGTGCCTCCTCCTGACCCGGGGCGCCGGCAGCCAGGGCACCCAGAACGGCTCCATCAGCTGCATCGCACTGCCCGAGTCACTGCCCGGCGGTGTGCGCGCCGTGCTCGCCGAGAACCTTATCGCCATGATGCTGGGGCTTGAGGTCGCGTCGGGCAACGATGCCCTCGCCTCTCACTCCGAGATGCGCAAGACGGCCAAGCTGATGCTCCAGTTCATCCCCGGCACAGACTTCATCACGTCCGGCTTCGGCTCCATCCCGCGCTACGACAACATGTTCGGCGGCGGCAACATCGACACGACGGAACTGGATGATTGGTACGTCATCCAGCGTGACATGCAGGTCGACGGCGGCATCCACCCGATCCGGGAGGAGGACATCCTCCGCGTCCGTGAACGGGGGGCCAGGGCCATCCAGGCGGTCTTCGACGCCTTCGACTTCGCCGGCGTCACCGAGTCCGAGATCGCAGCCGCCACCACCGCCTTCAGCAGCGAGGATATGCCCGACCGCGACCGCATCGAGGACATCAAGGCCGCGCAGATGCTCATCGGCGGCCCCATCACCATCGTCGAGGTCATCAAAGTACTCGCCCAGGCAGGGCTCGACGACGTCGCCGCCAACCTGCTCGAGATGCAGCGCCAGCGCGTCACCGGTGACTACCTGCAGACCTCGGGCATCTTCCGGGCCGGGGACCAGGGCTTCGAGGTGCTCAGCGCTCTTACCGATCCCAACGACTACCGCGGTCCAGGCACCGGCTATCGCGTCGAGGGCGACCGGTGGGATCAGATCCACCGCATCCCCCAGGCCTGGGACCCGCGCGAGTTCGTCCGCGAGCTCGAGTGTCAGGTCTGCGAGCCGTGGCTGGAGGACGTAGGTCCGGCGGCCCACGGCACTCGACCCGAGGTCGTCATCGCCATCGGCCCGGCCTTCGGCACCGGTATCCAGCGAGCGCTCAGCGGGATCGACCTGGACCAGGTGCTCCACGAGCTGGTGGTGGGCGTCGAAGACGAAGGACTCCCCGCTCGCATCGTGCGTGTCCGTCACAGCGCCGACTGCGCCTTCATCGGCCACGCCGGCGCCAAACTCAGCGGCAGCGGCGTCGCCATCGGCATCCAGTCCAAGGGCACCACCGTCATCCACCAACACGACCTCGCCCCCTTGGAGAACCTCGAGCTCTTCTCCATGTCGCCCAACCTCGACCTCGCCACCTACCGCCGGATCGGACGCAACGCTGCCCGCCACGCCCAACGCCTCCCCACCGCCCCCATCCCCGTCCGCATCGACAACACCGCCCGGCTGCGGCTCATCGTCCAGACCACGCTGCTGCATCGGAGGGAGATGGAGATGGTAGTCGATGGGAAGCCGGTGGAGGTGAGGGTGATAGGGGCGTCACGAGTGACGAGTGATGAGTGACGATCACAGGTCGAGCTTCACTCGCAGATAGCCCGTAGAGGCAGGGAGAGGAGCGATACAGATGGGACAGGTGCTGTCCTACCCGGAGTGGGAGGCAGGCGTGCCAAGCGAGATCGTGGAGGACGCCCTGTGGAAGGTTGCCGCCTACCGGCTGGCACTGTTCGCTGCCGACACTGGATGGACCGATGTCCAGAGGCTGGCGGCAGCACACATCACCCGGAGCCTCGCCGACCAGCTCTACAGGGCCCTTGGATCGATCGGAGCCAACATCGCCGAGGGATACTCGCGCAGCACAGGCCGCGACCGCGCGCGCTTCTTCGAGTACGCACTAGGTTCTGCCCGAGAGAGTCGCGACTGGTACTACAAGGCCCGCCACGTCCTGAGCGATCCCGTCATGGAGCACAGGCTTGAGCTCCTCACACGGATTGTGAAACTGCTGATCGTGACCATCCCGCAGCAGCGAAACTCCGGCATCCGCGAGCCCGGGGGCCACTACGAGCCCATGGACGAGATGCAGTGGCTCACCACTACGCCTGCCCCAATCACCGAGCATCACTCGTGACTCATCACTCATCACTAGTCCACACATCACCATCAGAAGGAGACCACCCATGACCTGGCGATCAAGATCCATCCTTCAGCAGCCCACCTTCTCCATGCACCGCGCCCTCTGGAAATCCATGGGCTACAGCGACTACGACCTGGCCCAGCCGCTTATCGGCGTGGCCAACTCGTGGAACCGCGTGGTGCCCGGCCACTACAATCTGAACCTGGTGTCGGACTACGTGAAGCAGGGCATCCACCAGGCCGGTGGCACGCCGGTGGAGTTTGGCGTGATGGCCCCGTGCGACGGGATCGCGCAGGCCCACGAGGGCATGCACTATATCCTGCCCAGCCGCGACCTCATCGCCAACGATGTCGAGATGATGGTGCAGGCGCACAAGCTCGACGCCGTCGTTCTGCTCTGCTCCTGCGACAAGATCGTGCCCGGGATGCTGATGGCCGCGGCGCGGCTGGACATCCCCGCGATCGTGGTCGTGGGCGGCCCGATGGAGGGCGGCTGTGAGTTCGACGGGCGGGCTGCCGACACCACGGCGCTCACCGAGGGCCTGGGGATGCTCAAGGCCGGCAAGATCGACGAGGCGACGTATCTCAAGCTCGAGGATGCCGCCGCGCCGACGTGTGGGTCCTGCTCTTTCTTGGGCACAGCCAACACGATGTGCTGCGTCGCCGAAGCGCTGGGGATGTGCCTACCCGGCAGCGCCACGATCCCTGCGACACGCGCGGATCGGCTGCGCGCGGCGCAGGCATCGGGCCGCAGGATCGTCGCGATGGTGCACGAGGGCGTCACGGCCCGGCAGATCATCAACCGGGAGGGTCTGGAGAACGCCATCCGCCTGAGCACGGCTATTGGCGGCTCGACCAATGTCGCCTTGCACTTCCCCGCCATCGCCTACGAAGCGGAGTGTGACATCTCGATGGACGAGTTCGAGGCGCTCTGCAGCACGACGCCTCACATCGCCAGGATCTTCCCTGCTGCCGCGCCCAACGTACCCGACTTCCACACAGCGGGCGGCGTGCCCGCGGTGATGAAGCAGCTTCGGACGCTGATCCACACCGATGCGCTGACGGTCAACGGTCGGACGATGGGCGAAAACGTAGCTGAGGCACCCGACGCGGAGGGCTCCGTCGTACGACCCTTCGAGCGCCCCTGGGGTGCCAGCGGCGGCCTGGCGATCCTCAAGGGGAACCTGGCCCCAGACACCTGTATCACCAAGCCCGCGGCCATCGCGCCGGGGATGCACACCTTCACAGGCCAGGCGCGCTGCTTCGACTCCGAGGAGGCCGCCAACGACGCCATCCTCGCCGGCGAGGTACGGGAGGGCGAGGTCGTCGTGATCCGCTACGAGGGACCCAAGGGCGGCCCAGGGATGCGCGAGATGTATACGGCGATGAAGCTGCTCTACGGTCGTGGCCTGGCACTCAAGACGGCCGTGGTCACCGACGGGCGATTCTCGGGCACCAACAACGGTTGCTTCGTGGGCCACGTCTCACCAGAGGCCGCCGAGGGCGGACCGCTGGCCATCGTAGAGGACGGCGACGAGATCACCATCGACATCCCCAACCGCAGCCTACATCTACACGTCCCGGATGACGAGATGGCGGCCCGTCTCGCGGAGTGGCGACCTCGCGCGCCGAAGTTCAGGCGTGGCTATCTGGCCCTCTACAGCCGACTGGCGAGCTCCGCCAGCCGCGGCGCCGTCATAGAAAACCGGTTCGAGGAGTAGGCGACATGTCTGAGCCCGGCGACGGTACGGGTGTTACCCAGAGCGGCAAGCGCCGAGACGACCTGACGATGGATGCCATCCTGGAGGGCGAGCTGTCGGAGGCCGACTTCCGCATCAGCGCTAGTGCGCTGCGCCACCAGGCCGAGGCTGCCGAGGAGGCCGGCTATGGGGAGTTGGGACATAATCTGCGCCGGGCGGCCGAGCTGACCGCCGTGTCCAACGAGGAAGTGTTGGCGATCTACAGCGCGCTCCGCCCGGGCCGGACCACCTACAGTGCGTTGATCGCGCTTGCCCAGCGGCTAGAGGGAGAGCACGGAGCTCCCCTCACAGCCGCCCTCGTCCGCGAGGCCGCCGAGGCCTACCTCGCCCGCGGCCTCATCACCTAGACCCCCGCCAACCCAAAGATCCTTAGGGTTTCGGAAACCCTAAGGATCTACGCCACGCCTACCCCCAGTCGCAGATCGCCTCAACCGCGGCGGCGGAACCATCCCGCAGCCAACCGTCGAGCTGGGCCTGCTCCTTCAGCTGTTGCCCCCGCACGCGCGGCACAACGACAAACTGGCACGCCAGCTCCGGCAGCGCGGTCATGTCCCCCCACAGCTTCTCGAACTGGGCCACGGGGAAGACATCCTCCTGTCCGTGCCCCCATCGTTTCTTGACGTCCTTGAGTGTCACGTAGGTGGGCATCCTCGCGCCGACGGCACGCACAGCGTCGGTCACCCGCGCCTGGTCGCCGAGATCCCGCCGCGACAACCCAAACACATCGAGCATACCGTCAATACCGATCCACATCGTGTTGGAGTTGTAGTACGAGAGCGCGAACTCGTCCTCGTCGTGCGGCAACGCCATCCCCTCGACCAGCCGCACGCGGCCCCCAATCCGCGCCAGGCCGCCGCCGCGGTCCTCGACACGTCGCGTGATGACCTCCACCGTCATCCTTGCGCCGCTGCGCAGGTGGGCGCCCAGCATCAGGGGCGACAGGTCAGCCCCGACGGTGTCGATGTTGTGCATCATCAGCGTCTCGAGCTGTGGACGCTCGGCCAGCAGCCCTGCCAGGACGCCGTTACGCAGCAGGTTAGGGATCTCATACCAATGACCCACAGGGTGCAGGCACTGCGCCGGCACGTTATCTAGGTAGTCGGCTCCCTCTCCCGCCTGCTCGGCCCAGTTGATGAGGGCCGCGTGCAGGCTCACCAGCACCTTCTGGGCCTGCTCGTCCAACAGCTGCTGCGGCATCTCCTCCCAGGCGAAGCGCAGGTCCCTGGCCATCGGAATCATACGCAGCCCCACCGCGCGCCCCGGCGAGAGTGCCAGCGGCCCGCCATAGCCGTAGTTGCCGCGCTGATCCAGGAAACCCCGAATGGCGTCGTGGGTCAGATAGCTCGTCGTGAAGACGTGTGGGACCTCCGTGCCAACCAGACGGCTGATCCGTCGGCTCTTCGCCAGATGCACCTCGACAAAGCTGCGGTGCACGCCCCCTAGCTTGCAGAACGGATGCAGCGCCTTGACCACGCCCGCGCCATGCGTCCACCGGCTGCCGACGCCGGCCGCCAGCGTGACCACGGCCACCTTGCCCTCGGCCAGAGCCTTGCGGCCCAGCTGCTCCAGATCACCCCGCGCGGCCGGGGAGAGAACCGCATCCCCGTCCTCGGTAAGGTCCATGACATCCTCGGGCCGCGCGTCCAGAATCTCGGTATTGGCCGACAGGCGGTTCTGAGCCAGCCCGATGCGCCCGTTGCGGAGATCGGCACGCACCTGCTCGTGCTGGACCGGATCGAAGCCGATAGCCGCCAGCAGCTCGTCCAGCGACTGTCCTGCCATCATCTCGCGGGTCGACCGCGGCAGTAGCTGATCAAAGAGCATCTGCACGGTACCGGCCTGGGTCGGGTCCAGCCGACACAGCGCGCCAAAGGCGTCCAGCTCCGCCCGCCGGCCCAGTGGCAGCTCGTGGCGATCGAGCTTGAGCAGCTCGGGCACGGTGAGTGTGTAGTAGCCCGCAGGCATGACAGCGGCCCCGGTCGAGCCGCCCGCTGTCGCGCCCACGTCCGATCCAAGCAGCTCCGCGTACGTGCCGCGCTGGTTGATGGCAAAGTCGTAGACGACGGGATCCATCGCGAAGGGAAGCGCCTGCTCCAGCTCACGCTTCGCCGTCAGCATCGTTTCGTGCAGCCGCTCCTGGGCCTCGGACCTGCGCTCGGGATCGACGATGAAGCCCATTCCACCACCTGACATCCCGCCCAGCATCCAGAATCCCCAGAAGTCCTTCCCGAAGGCAGCCCTGAAGCGGTCGATCAGGGTCGTCGTGTAGAGATTGTTGGCCCACGGGATGATCGTCTCGATTGGCTCGAGAAAGTTCTCCGAGGTTGCCGAGCCTATCGCACGGATGTCGCCCTCCTCGAGAAGCTCGACGATCCGATCAAAGAGCGCCATCGCCTGCATGCGCCCGGTCCACTCCTTGGCCGAGCGCAGCAGGTACTTCTCGGTCACCATCTCCAGGATCGGCCCAACGTCCTGCGCCATGCCACCGTGGACCAGGATCAGGCTCTCTTGGAGTAGCCGGCGGGTCTCCTCTCCCACCTCATCGGTCGAGAGGATGTGGTGGCCGGGCAGAAGCCGTCCGCGGCTGACGCCGTACTCCGGGTCACCCTCAGCGGCAATCTCGCCCATGATCAGCTTCATCCCCGGCCACACGCCGCCGGAGTCCTGCCATCCCCCGCCCGACCCCGCCAACCACTCCCCAAGGATCGCGCGGGCCGCGACCAAGCGCCGCTCGCGCTCCTCGAGCACGCCCGTCAACGCACGCGTCTGACCGGTCGCCCGCATGCAGACGGCGATCAGACAGGCCAGCAGGTTGGTCGAGACGGCGAGCCGCGATCCCTTGGGGATGCCGTTCACCTTGCTCACCAACTCCACCCCGCGCCCTGGCCCCACCAGCCTGGCGAGCAGGTCGGTGAGCTGCTCGCCGGAGCCCTCCACGCCCGGGGGTACGATCCCGGACGCGATCAACGCGGCCTTGAGCAACCCAAGATAGTCCCGAGCGTAGTCGAAGACTTCGGTCAGGTCGGTGATCTCCGCCGTGGCCCCCAGGTCGACGCTCGCCAGCCTGAGCACAGGTGTGTCCACGACGCGCAGGTAGGCCTCGACCGGCGGCGCGGGGTGCGGATCGCGCCCGTGCACGGCGAGGTCGATGGAGACGTTGAGCACGCGGGCGCCCTCGGGGAAGTCCATCCCAAGGAAAAAGATGTCGCTCCAGCCGCTGTGACTCAGGTCCATCCGGACTGGCGTCGTCTCGTGCAGGATGGGCATCAGCCCGCCCTCGGTGCGAGCCAACATCGCGGGTCTGACACGCAATGGCTGGTCAGCCGGGTGACCGACGCGGAACATCCACTGGTTGCCGCGCACCGACCGCACGCTCCGGCGCACTTGATCGGCCAGCGTCTGGAAGCCAAGCCGGTGATAGGCCTCGGCCAGCGCGCTGGAGATGCCCTCGCTGAGCCCCTCTCGCGCCTGCACGCTCAGAAAGGCGCTGATCGCCTCCTCAAATCGCCGCTGCAGCAGGTGCTCATACCCCTGGTAGGGGATCAGACCGCGACGCTGGATGCCCGCCTTCTGTGGCAGGTGGAAGCGATGGATCGCATAGAGGAAAAAGAGCGCCCTCACCCGCTCGTAGAGATTGTCGCTCTCCCGGCGGAACGCCTCAAGCGAGGCGCACTCTGAGAGCAGCTCCCCGAGCGAGGCCCCAGCGCAGAAGACATCCAGCGACGAATCGCGGACCTTGGAGTCCGTTGAGGTGATGATGCCGACGAGCCGCCCGGGCATCGTCAGCTCCTGTCCGTGGGAGCGCATGGACTGCTTCCCATCTCGTGCGTGGCCAGGAGCTCAACCAGCTGGGCCAGCACGCGTTCCCGATCCCGACCGTTGAGCGCCAGCGCCACCTGAGCCGTCAGCAAGCCATACTTGACGCCCACATCGTAGCGCAGAGCGCGTTCCTCGAGAGCCAGGTACTGCTCGTGCTGCGCCAGCTCGGCCAACGCCTCGGAGAGTGAGACCTTTGTATCCTCCCTCTCCGCAGTCGCCACGCGCCGGCCCAGGATGTCCATCACCGTGGCCGTCAACACGTGCATGCCAAAGAAGCAGAGGTAGTGTCCTGCCCGCAGCCCCGGCACCATCAGGCTAAGCTCAGCCGCGGTCGGCGTGGGCTTCTCCATCACCGTCTCGACAACGTACAGATCCTTCCGCCCGGCGATCCGCCGCCCCCCCACGGTACCGTAGTAGGGCAGGAGCGTCTCGCGCGTCGCCTGGACCGCGGAGACGGCGCACTCCTCGGCCTGGGCCGTCGCCACGAGCTGCTGGGCGCAGGACCGCGCCTCCCGGCTAACGTAGAGATGATCCCCAACCAGGTGCAGGAATGGATCGCCCGCCACGAAGTCGCTGGCGCAGTACACAGCGTGACCGTAGCCAAGCGGCGTCGTCTGGGGGATGAAAGTCACACGCCCCGTGTGCTCGCCCAACACCGCCCCGTAGGGCGCCTCATCGCCCGGCGCCACGACCACGGCGATGTCGTTGATGCCGGCGCGCAGTGCCTCCTCCACCAGGATGCTCAGGACCGACTTCTCCCTACCGTCGCGGTCGATCAGCGACTGCAGCGGCAGCGTGCGCTGGTTCCGGCCGGCCGCCGTGATAACAGCTTTCGTGACTTGCATCAGCGTTGTCCCTCCGTCTCAGTGGTGATCTCTCGCCACATCATCTCCTCGCAGGCAGCCGTGAGCGCTAGCTCCAGCTCCGGCACCCAGAGGTCCGTCTCGGACTGAAGTCGGCGCAGGGTACCACCGTCGCCCACTCTACCAAGGGCTGCGATGGCCCTGCGCTGCAAGTCGAGGCACACGCCCGGATCGACCGGACCGAGCCCCTCGAGCACGCTCAGATCACCGGTTGCCACTGCCTCCAGCGTCTCCCTGCTGCCTGTGTCGCCGGCCTGGCCCAGAGCCAGAAGGGCTGGCGCCACGCACGCCACGTCAATGCCGGCGATCACGGTGCGCCGCAAGAACGCCACCAGCCGGCCGTCAGAGGCTGCCAGATGACCGGCCAGCGGGATGACGGCAGGCACATACCTAGCTCGCGCCCCACACACCTCATCGGGCAGCCCCTCCGCCCGGCACGCACCACCATCGATCACGGGCAGGAGTACACGCCGCGTGACCTCGCCGCCGTCCATGACGCGCAGAGCCGTGGTCAGACTCGGAGCGGTGCGGTGCAAATCCCGAGCGTAGAAAAGCAGTTGCACCAAGACCTCGAGCGCAGCGGGTGTCTGCAACGAGGCAATGGCGAAAGCCACCAGAGGGAAGAGGGCCTCCCTGCCGCTCGTCTGGCCCTCCAGATCCACCAGACGCTGCGAGAGTGCAGCGACGTCCTCCGCGACCCAGTCGTCCAATGTCTCGCGCAGGACGCGCTCTCCCTCAGAGGACGCCGCCTCCCGCGTGGGTTCTTCCGGCTGGGCTTCGTGCCATCGACCCCCGAGGCGCGCCCTCAGCGCCAGGAAGGCCGCCATCCGCTCGCGGCCTGAGCCGGTAGATCCAGAGAGACATATCGAACGCAGTCGGGCATCGGCAATCGGGTGATCAATCTGCCCCAAGGCCTGCACGACCTCGACTCGGCGCTCGACGCGTGGCTCTCGGACCAGGTCAAGGCGCGCCGTGAGGGATCGCAAGAGATGCATCACCAGCGAGGGAGGCACGGAAGCCACGCCGGCCTCACGGACCATCCTCGCCGCCAGCAGGAAGGGGCCACTGCCCAACGGTGCACCAAAGACCACCTGCCGGATCGCCTCGCCGGGGTCGGTGGCCAGCCCGGCATGGAAGACCAATACGTCCCACCACCAGTATAGACGAGCGCGCCGTCCCAACGTCGCGGCGATGTCGTCCAACAACCTGACCGAGCCGCCGGCAGCTAGCGCGCGCGCCGCGCACATCGCCTGCACGGCCGCCCTGGCGAAACGCACGCGGTCGTCGCCGCAGGTTGTCAGTACGCCCCTCTCCACCAGCGACTTGAGCAGCGCCTCAAGATCATAGGTTCGTGATCCCCTGACATCGGCCATCAGCCCGAAGGCGACATCAACGTCCAGACTCGGGCTCAGGGAGCGGGCCACATGCCACGCCAGTGCATCCAGCGTCGCCATCACCCGGTGCTGCATCGCCGCGTCGCCGGCTATCGCGCGGACATCGTCCTCCAGGATGCCCTCGACCACCGAGAACCGCGAGACCGGGAACTGACCGCCCGCAGCGCGGCCCAGAAGCTTGACCAGCGCCCACGGCTGCGAAGCCAGGTCGAGGGCGCCCGCGTAGGTGAGGGCCTCCAACAGGTCCCTGCCCACCTGCCCGCGAGCCTCGAGAAAATCGGTCACAGTGCTGGGCCTCAGCGGGAGCAGGCGGAGGACGTGTGTGGCCGGCAGCTCGGCCCCACGATCGATCACCGGCGAGGTGGCCACCACGATCTGCTGCCGCGGGAAGATGCGCGCCAGCGCAGCGAGATCGCGCAAGGCTCCGTCCCGACCGCTCGCCGAGAGAGCCTCCAGACCGTCCACGAGGATCCTGACCCGTGGTCCCGTCTCGGCAGCCAATAGATCGGTGAGTTTGCCGAAGTCCAGGGCGGGCCAGTGAGCCTGGAACACGTCCAGGATCATCTGCACCAGGTCCGAGGCACCGTGAGACGGTCCCAAGTCGCGTGCGAAGTCCAAGAGAACGGGGAGCACCAGATCGGTCGCACCGTGCGCCAGGGAAGCCTCGGCCGTCAGCCGTCCCACGCGCCGAAGCAACACCGACTTGCCGCTGCCCAACGCGCCGCTCACGACGAGCATCGTAGCCGACGCCGGCACAACAGACGTAGCGGTCCCCCGCACGCAGGCGAGCACAGCGTGTACGGCGTCGCTGCCCGATCTGGGCTGTGTGGTCCCACTGAGGGGTGCCGGCACATACAGCGCGGCCTTCGATGTCCATCCTGCTGCAGACACGCGTTCGCCGGTGAGCGGAATGTAGTCATCGGCGTCAGGCAGGGGGTTGAGATCCGGCGATGCTGCCAAGGACCGCAGGGCCTGGGCGACCGGGTCCGGCGCGAAGAGCCGGTCATCGCCAAGCGCAGTCACAAGCACGGGCACGGTCCAGGCAGTGTCGCCTGCCTGATGCAGCCGGGATCGCGCGCGTCCCACGGCACCGGCGACCCGGCCCCGGCGCAGAAGGTCGCGGTAGAGATCCACCGCGAATCCGCGGGCCACACGGAGCGGCACCTCGTCCTGCATCGCGACCACCGCGGGGATGCCGGCGGTCACCAGTCTCGGCGCGATGCCCACCATCGCGTTTCCACCGTCTGCATCATCCCGCCGCCCGCTGTTGCATGCAGCCAGTGTCGCCAGCGCAGGCCGTTGGCCGAGACCCTCGAGGGCAACCACCAGTGCCGTGCCCGAGACGGGCTCCGCGGCGCCGTCCGCCGCCTCCAGGAAAAGGCGTCCCTCACCATCCAGACGGCTAAACGCGCCGTGACAGAGCAGGTGGAGTACGTGACACGCCGGCCCCTCACTCAAGGCGAGGGTGATCGCCGCCAGCGACGCGGCACCCGGCCGCACGCGCCACCCTAGCGCTTCGACCGCGGCTTGTGTCTCATTGGAAAGCGCGCTCCGCCCCGACAGGATCGTCATCGAGAGCTGTGCGCTGCGGACTGGACCCCCAAGAGCCTCGACCAGGGCGCGCACCTCGCCGTCAGGGTCCAGCGGCGTCAGCCCGTAGCGGTCCAGATCGGTCGGATTCGCCATCGCCACGACCATATGAACACGGTCGGTCTGCACGGGCAGATCGCCGCGGAGCGGTCCAGGCTGGTAGCGGGAAAAGGTAATGTGACCCGATGCGGCCGGCGGCGAGGGCAACCCAGCGCGCAACGAGTGCATCGACTCCCAGTTGAGCGCGTGCAGCTCGGCGGCGGTCTCGTCGATCCGGAGACGGAGCTGCAGTCCACCATCGGCTGCCAGGGCGCTCGCGCGATCATAGGCCCGAGCCAACTCTCCCGAGAAGAGCTCATAGAATAGCGCGGTCCCGTAACCTACGTCCTCCCCAGTCGCCGGATGTGCGGGAAGCGCGTCCAGCCGGAAGACACCTCGTCGGGCCGAGCCCTCCCCATTGATCGTGGCCTCGGTGAGATAGCCATTCGAGGACGCGCCACGCGCCGAGATACGGACCAGAAGATCGACGGTGGTGTGGCTTTGAGTGTCGCTTCCGCTGGGCATGGTGCCCCTCCTCCCCCTGCTGCGACGCCAAGCACACGGTCAGGCGCCAGACAGGGCCCGTCGCCTGACCTGCTAGGTCTGTGGAACGACGCCGTTCTTATCCAGCAGCAGCCGTTGCCAGCGGTGGCTCAGGCCGCCCACATCGGGCTCATACGTGTCGACCAACGAGAATCCACGGCGACCCAAGAAGGTGACCAGCGACTCGGGATCGTATGCGCGCACCGTGAAGAGCTCCACGACCTCGCCGGGGTTCAGCACACGCTCCATGCCCAGACACGCCAGGTGGACACACTGCGTCACCCTGAACGCGAATGTGAAGCGCATCGTACGTAGGTCGCCGTCCGTACGATCCTGCCGGATCACCTCGCCTACCTCGCGAGAAAGACCGAGTGCCCCCAAAAGCCGGTCGAAGAAGTCGCCCAGATTCTGGGGTAGGTGCGAAAGACGGTGCTCGAGCTCCTCATTCCGTCCCTCTGTCGGCTCAGTGGGCACGACATCGAGGTAGAAGTGGCTCCCCTTTGGCGTGAGGCTCGCCAGCAAGTCGGCGATGAAGTCCTGGTCGAAGTTCCCGAAGGTCCCACCGATCATCGCATAGACCCGCGTGTCGGCACCGGCGATCACGGCGTCCAGACGTTCGCCGAAGTCCGGCGCGCTGAAGTCTGCCAACACAAATGACTGGCGGTACGACTCGCCGTCCAGGTTCTCGGTTGCCAGGTCGAGCATGCCGGCTGAGGAATCCACGCCGACGTAGTGGAGATCGCATCCGTCCGCCGCCAGCTTGCGGAGCAGCATCTTCTCGGGACCGGCGTTGCCGCACCCGAGACTCACGAAAGCCACGCGATCTCCGGGCCCGCAGATGCCCTGCTCGGAGAAGAACCGCACCTCGTCCTCCCACGCGATCTGCTCGATGTCCTCGTTGCGGTAGCTATAGAACACCGTGGCGCCGTTCAGCAGGTAGAAGAGGTTCTGGGGCACGCGCCCCTCGGAGATGAACTCCCGAAGGTACGTGGCTTCGAGGGTGTCCTGATCACAGAATAGCAGGCATTCGCGCATATTGTCTCCCAAAGCGAGTGGCGCCACAGTATGGGGTCGGGCGCCGGATGTCGCGATTATAGCCCACCCGCGTCACTTGACGAAGGCGCGGCACCGGCTCGTGGCGCCGGACTGTTGTCCGGCCCGAGCACTCCCCAGGATGCTCTCCACGGACAACAGTCCGCGGTCGGCAGCGGGCCGGAAGTCCCGCAGCGTAGCCCCAGACACGAAGACACGCCACCGCATCTGCGGTGGCGTGTCAGTTGGTCAGCCTATGCGACGGCCGGTTCTAGCTCCGCCTCAGGTTCCGCATCCTCCGCGACATCCTCGTCCGCATCGACATCCTCGGCAGCATCCACCTCGGGCGCCGGCAGCAACGCGTGCTCCAGCACCTCGACGATATCGTCCACCAGGATGAACTCCATATCCTCGCGGACCTTCTCCGGAATCTCGTCGATATCGACCTCGTTGAGCCTCGGGACGATCACCTTCTTCAGGCCGGCGCGGTGCGCCGCCAGGGACTTCAGCTTCAGCCCGCCGATGGGCAGCACCTGCCCTTGCAGCGTGACCTCGCCCGTCATACCCAGGCACGGATCGACTGGCCGGCCCGACAGCAGCGACATCAGCGCCGTGATCATCGTCATGCCCGCCGACGGACCGTCCTTGGGCACGGCACCCGCGGGCACGTGCAAGTGCACCTTGCCCCGGCCCTCGCGGCTGGTCAACCCCAACTCCTCGAGGTGCGACTCGACATAGCTCAACCCGATCCGGGCCGACTCTCGCATCACGTCACCCAGTTGCCCTGTGAGGATCAACGTCTCCTCGGAACCGGGCATGGTCGCGGCCTCCACGAAGAGCACCTCGCCGCCGGTCGGCGTCCACGCCAGTCCTGTCGCCACGCCGGGCTTCTCCGTCCGCAACGCGGCCTCGAAGCGATACCGTGGCTTACCCAGGTACTCACGCGCCTTCTCACCGTCGACCACGATGGGCTGGTCTCCCGCGGAGCCTTCGGCGATGATGGTGGCCACCTTCCGGCATGCCTTGCCGATCGATCGCTCCAATTGCCGAACCCCGGCCTCCCGCGTGTAGTCGCGGATCAGGGCGCGGAGTGCGTCGTCGGTGAACTCGATCTCCTCTTCCTTGAGGCCGTTGACCCGCAGCTGCCGCGGCACCAGATACTGTCGGGCGATATGCACCTTGTCATACTCGGTGTAGCCATCGACCGAGATGATCTCCATCCGGTCCAGCAGCGGCGCCGGGATCGTCGATGTCGTGTTACCCGTGCAGATGAAGAGCACCTTGCTCAGGTCGAAGTCCACGTCCAGATAGTGATCGCGGAACGCGTGATTCTGTTGCGGGTCCAGCACCTCGAGCAACGCCGAGGAGGGATCGCCACGCCAGTCGGAGCCGATCTTGTCGACTTCATCCAGCATGAAGACCGGATTCTTCACCCCGCCGCGCTTCACAGCCTGCATAATCCGCCCTGGCATCGCGCCGATATACGTGCGGCGATGGCCGCGGATTTCCGCCTCGTCGCGCATACCGCCCAAGCTCATCCGCGTGAACTCACGCCCCAACGACCGAGCGATGGACTGACCCAGCGACGTCTTGCCCACACCCGGCGGGCCCACCAGCGCGAGGATGGCGCCCATCCCCTCCACCCTACGGCCTTGGAGATCGGACTCCGTCTCAACGTCGAGCCCGCGCTCCTGACGCAGCTTGCGTACCGCCAGGAACTCCAGGATGCGCTCCTTGACGTCTTCAAGGTCATAGTGATCCTCGTCCAGGACCTCTCGGGCGTTGGCGATGTCCAGGTTGTCGTCGGTGGTCTCCTGCCACGGCAGCGCCGTCAGCCAGTCCAAGTAGGTCTTGATGACCCAGTACTCGGCGGCCTGAGGCGGCATCTTCTCCAGGCGGGCCAGCTCGCGCATGGCCTCTTCCTTGGCCTCCTCGGTCATGCCGGCCTCATCGATCTTCTTGCGGTAATCCTCGACCTCCTGCTTGCTGTCGTCGCCCTCGCCCAGCTCCTTGCGGATGGCGTCGAGCTGCTGTCGCAGGTAATACTCCCGCTGATTCTTCTCGATCTCTTCCTTGGCCTTCTCCTGGATCTGCTGGCCGACCTCGCGAACCTCGAGCTCACGCGTCAGAACCTTGATGAGAAGCTGCATCTTCTCGGCCAGATGATCGGTCTCCAGCAGCTTCTGTGCGTCTTCCATATCGACGCGCATATTGGACGCGATCAGGTAGACCAGAAGGCGGCTGTCATTCAGCTGCGTGATGAAGCGGATCGCCTCCTCGGGGAACTGAGGGATCAGCTCGGCCAGGCGCGTGCCGATGTCCAGCAGATTCCGTCGGAGCGCTTCCTCGACGATGGACTCATCCACCAGATCCGGCGCCATCTCGATCCGCGCGGTCAGGTAGGGCTCTTCCGACGTCCACTCGACGACGCGGAATCTCTCCAGGCCCTGGATGAAAACCGTCAGCGTGCCGTCGTCACCCTCCATGATCCGGTGAATGATGGCGGCGGTCCCCATACTGTGTACCTGAGTGGAGTCGGGCACCTCGATCGACGGGTCGGTCATCGCCGCCAGCCCGATGATGCGCCCGCTCTTGTCGGCCTCTTGGATCAGTTGTACCGACCGCGGTATCCCCACGGCCAAGGGCATCACAATGTACGGAAACGCCACAGTATTCCGCAGAGGGAGCACGGGAATCTCGTCCGGGACGCGACTCACTAGCTCCTCGATGTTCTGGTCCTGCATGTTGAACCACGGTAACATTCGTATCCTCCCCACCGAACCGGCAATGGCACCTGAGGCGCCCGCACTGGGTGACCTGCAAGCCTCGCTCCACCCAGCCAACCCGGACCCCGGGCCGCACCGATTCCCGTTCACTATCACTGGGCTGCCCGCAGCGGCGTCGAGGCCGCGGAGCTACACCCATATCGCGGCGATTATAACATGTCAGTATTAGAACTGCATTGGCAGACCATAGGCAAAGCCCCGTCGGACGCTATAATCTGCCCGGTTCCGGCCGGCACGAGGAGGGGGGATCTAGTGATCGATACGCACGTCCATCTACAACTGCGTCACTACGACGGCGACGTCGCGGATGTCCTCGCACGAGCCGCCGCGGCCAACGTCCGCTCCGTGATCGTTCCCGCCACCAAACCTGCGGACTGTCGCCAGGTGGTGAGCCTGGCCTTTGGCCAGGCCGAGGGGCCGTGCCCAGTCTACGCGGCGGTCGGCGTCCATCCCACCTCAGCCCACACGCTGACGGACCCCGATCTCAAGACTCTGGAGGAGCTGGCACGCAATCCGCACGTGGTGGCCATCGGCGAGATCGGCCTCGACTACTACTGGACGGCTCGGCAAGACCGCGACTGGCAGTGTGCCGAGCCCGAAGCTCAGAGACACGCGCTACGACGGCAACTTGACCTGGCGACTGAACTCGACCTGCCCGTCATCATCCACGACCGCGATGCACACACAGACACGCTGGCGATGCTCAGAGAGTGGCGAGCCGGCGACCCCCGCGCCCGCGGCACACTGCACAGCTACGCCGGTGGCCCAGAGCTCCTCCAGCAGGTGCTGGATCTCGGCCTCTACATAGGCATGGATGGCCCCGTCACCTACAGAAAAGCGCGTGACCTCCACGAGGTCGCGCGCATCGTCCCGTTGGATCGCCTGCTGCTCGAGACCGATGGCCCCTTTCTCACCCCGCAACCACACCGCGGCCGGCGCAACGAGCCTGCCTACCTGCCACTCATCGCGATGCGCATCGCCGAGCTCAGGGGTGTATCGCCGGCAGCCGTGATCGAAGCGACGACCGCCAACGCGATGGCCTTGTTCGATTTGCCCGTGGTATAATCCGGCGAACGACCCACGGGACACCACAGCATGACAACTCACACGCTGCACTACCACCGGCTGCTGAGACGCGAGCTCCGCGACGTCCACGGCGCGATTATGGCGGGCTTCGACGGCATCCCCGAGACTATCGGCCGCGCGATGGCGCTGCTGGTGAATGGGGGAGGCAAGCGCTTGCGCCCGGCCGTGGTGCTGTTGGGTGCCGGCATGGCCGGCGCGGCCGGCGAACCGGTCACTCTGGCCGCTGCCGGCGTGGAGATGCTCCACACTGCCACGCTGGTGCACGATGACCTCATTGACGGCGCCAGGATTCGGCGCGGCGTTGAGACCCTCAACGTCGCCTGGTCCCCGATCGCGACAGTCCTCACCGGCGACGCGATGTTCGCGCTCGCCGCGAAGTTGATCGCCCAGACCACCGACACGACGCTGTCCATCCGCTTCGCCGAGACCCTTGAATCCATCTGCGCCGGCGAGCTGGGGCAGATGCTCAGCCGCGACGGACACGTGCCCTCACTGGCCGAGTACCTGGAGCGAATCTACGCCAAGACCGCGTCGCTCTTCGCCCTGTGTGCAGAGACGGGTCCGCTGCTGGCCGGCCTCGACCCAGAGGCCATTGACGACGCTCGTGCCTTTGGCCGGGGACTGGGCGAGGCCTTCCAGATCACCGACGACGTATTGGACATCATGGGCGACGCCGGCACACTGGGCAAACCTGTCGGGTCTGATCTCCGCCAGGGCCTGGCCACGCTGCCCGTGATCCTCTATCACGGAGCCCACCCGGGTGACGAGCGCCTCCTGGCCGCGCTGCACCGTGGGGCCGACACCGACACGCTCGACGCTCTCATCGATGACATCCGCGCGTCCGATGTCGCCGAAGCGGCGATGGCCGTGGCCACCGAGCGAATCGACGCGGTCCTACCGCTTCTCGACCGGTACCCAACCGGCGACCACAAAGCGGCTCTCCAAGAGATCGCCGGATTCGCCGTGCGGCGGCGACACTAGGTCTCGTGGACGCCCTGTCGATCGTCATCGTCAGCTGGAACGTCCGCGATCTCCTGGATCGTGCTCTCCGGTCGGTCTTCGCCGCCGGCGAGGAGACGCTCGACCTCGACGTCGTCGTCGTCGACAGCGCATCATCCGACGGCACGCCCCAGCTTGTGCGCGAACGCTATCCCCAGGTCCGGCTCATCGCCAGTGACGAGAACCTCGGCTTCGCCAGGGGCAACAACGTCGGTATCCGCGAGGCGACCCACGGCCTCATCCTGTTGCTCAACGCGGACACCCTGGTCCAGGGCGATGCGCTGGCGACCTTGGTGGCCCATATGGCCACACATGCCGAGGTTGGCGTGGTAGGCCCTCGTCTGCTCAACGCCGATGGGACCACGCAGTCCTCGCGGCGCCGGTACCCCACCCTCCCCATCCTCTTCTTCGAGAGCACGTGGCTCCAGCCACTGGCGCCCAGGCGGTGGCTCGCGCGCTTCTACGTCGAGGACCGTCCTGACGACCGGGAACAGACAGTCGACTGGATCACGGGCGCCGCGATGCTAGTGAGGCGTCAGGTCATCGAAGACGTGGGCGGCCTCGATGAGGGGTTCTTCATGTACTCGGAGGAGCTTGACTGGTGTCGGCGCATCGGCGTCGCCGGCTGGCAGATCGCCTACACGCCCGCGGCCCAGATCGTGCACTACGGCGGCAAGAGCAGCGAGCAGGTCGCGCCCGCGCGCCACATCTACTTCCAATCCAGCAAGGTCCGCTATACCCGCAAGTACCACGGCGTGGCGATGGCGGAGACGCTGCGACGCTGGTTGTTGGCCCAGTACGTGTGGCAGGTTGGCGTCGAGGGTGCAAAGTGGCTGGTCGGTCACCGTCGCGACCTGCGCCGGGAGCGCATCCGAGCATATCGCCGCGTGCTCCGCAGCGGCCTCCGTCAATCCACACCGCTCACCTGAGACAGGAGCACCGCATGGATACCGCCACGCCCAATGCTGCCCACCGCCGCCCTGAGTCCGCCACCTTCTGGCTTGCCGACAGACTCCATGCGACGCGACGCGTTGCCCCAGGCTCTGCCCGGACGCGCCGAGTCCCCGCCTGGCTGCTCCTTTCCCTGATGCTCACCCTCACCGCGTGCTCTCCGCCCTCAGCCGCACAGCCCGACACCGCCTTCGATGGCCCCACGGCCCGCACCTGGGTCACAGCGCAGTGCGACCTCGGCTACCGCAGCCCTGGTTCGGAGGCCCACCGGCTCGCCGGGGACCTCATCCTGGCCGAGCTGCAGGCCACCGGATGGACGACCTCGGAGCAGACCTTCACGTATCTCGACACGCCTGTCCGCAACATCCTGGCCTGGAAGGGCGAGGGGAGCGCGGTACTCCTGGGAGCCCACTACGACACACGACCCTCCGCCGATCAGGAGGATCCCGACGTGCCCGTGATGGGTGCGAACGATGGCGCCAGCGGTGTCGCTGTGCTTCTGGAGTTGGCTCGCACACTGGACGTCGACGCCTCAGAACACCGTGTCTACCTGGCCTTCTTCGACGCCGAGGACAGCGGCTACCTCAACGACTGGGATTGGATCGTGGGCTCGACCTATATGGCCGAGAACTGGGGTGCCGCAGGCGAGCCGCCCCTCGCGGCAATGGTCCTGGTCGACATGATCGGCGATGCGGACCAGCAGGTCTACTACGAGGCCAACTCACACCAGGCGCTGAGCCAGGACCTGTGGGCCATCGCCGGAGACTTGGGTTACGGCGACCGGATCATCCCCCAGATCAAGCACCGCATGCTCGACGACCACATCCCCTTTGCCCAGCGGGGAATTCCCGCCGTCGACATGATCGACTTCGACTACCCCTACTGGCACACCACCCAGGACACGCCCGACAAGGTCTCAGCCGAGAGCCTCGAGGCCATCGGTCGCACACTCGAGGTCTGGCTCGAGGGCAACTGACCCGACTCGCGCCTGCGGGCAGCAGCTAGTGCATGTCCATCCAGTTGGGGCCGGTCTCGACGTCGACCTTCAGCGGCACGTCCAGCGCCACAGCCCGCTCCATCGTCTCAGTCACCAAGGCGATCGTCGCCGCCAGTTCATCCTCGGGCACCTCAAGCACCACTTCGTCGTGCACCTGCAGCAGCATCCGCGACCGCAGGCCGACGTCCTCAAGCCGCCCGTGCATGCGGATCATCGCCAGCTTGATGATGTCCGCGGCACTCCCTTGAATCGGCGTGTTGATAGCCATCCGCTCCGCCGCCTGACGTCCGCGCGACGACGCTCGGCTACCCTCCCGCAGCTCGGGGAAGTACCGACGCCGCTTGAGAAGCGTCTCCACATAACCGCGCTCCGCCGCGTCAAGCTTGGTCTGATCCATGTACGCGCGTACACCCGGGAACCGTTTGAAGTACCGACTGATGAATCCCTCAGCCTCGGCCACCGAGATGCCCAGCTGGCGTGCCAGCCCAAACGCCCCCTGTCCATAGATCAGGCCGAAGTTAACAGCCTTGGCGATCGACCGTTGCTCATACGTTACCTCGGCCAGAGGCACGCCATAGACCGCCGACGCCGTGGTCGCGTGGATATCCTCGTCGCGCGCAAACGCGTCAATCAGCCCTTGGTCCTTGGACACGTGTGCCATCACCCGAAGCTCGACCTGTGAATAGTCGATGCCCACCAGCAGCCATCCCTCCTGGGCCACAAAGGCGCGGCGGATGCGCCGCCCTTCCTCGGACCTGATGGGGATGTTCTGCAAATTGGGGTTGGTGGACGAGATGCGCCCGGTCACCGTGCCCGTGGGATTGTAGGACGTGTGGATGCGACCGGTACCGGCGTTGACCAGGTCGGGCAGCGCGTCCACATAGGTGGACTTCAGCTTCGACAGCTCGCGATAGGAGAGAATCTCCCCCACGATGGGATGCCGGCCCCGCAGGCGATCCAGCACATCGGCGCGGGTCGAGAAGTGACCGCTCTTGGTCTTGCGTATACCTTGCGTCGGCAGCCCCAGCTGCTTGAAGAGCACATCGGAGAGCTGCTGCGTCGAGTTGATGTTGAGCGGATGCCCGGCGTACCCCGTGATGCTCTCCACAAGCTCGGCCAGGCGACCGGCCAACTCCTCTGAGAGGCTCGCCAGCCACCCGCTGTCCACTTCGATGCCGGTGAGCTCCATCTCCGTCAGCACGGGCAGGAGCGGCATCTCCAGGTCGCTGAACAGCTCGGTCTGGTGCCGCTCGTCCAGCTCCGGGACCAACTGAGCCCACAGCCGGTAGGTCATGTCGGCGTCCGCGGCCGCGTAGGGCATGGCCTTGGCCACAGAGACCTGCGCCATCGTGATCTGGCTGCGCCCAGTGCCGATCAGCTCCTTGATCTCGGTCATCTGGACGCCCAGCCGCGTCCACGCCTGGTTCTTCAGGCCCAGGCTGGCATCGGGATTGAGCACCCACTCCGCCACCATCGTGTCGAAGAGCGTGCCGGCGACCGGCATTCCCGCCAGCGTCAGAACCTTCATGTCGTACTTCAGATTATGGCCCACCTTTATGATGCCAGGGTCGGCCAAGACCGGACCCAGGTGCCGCGCCACCAGGTCGGCGGCCAACGTGACCTCACCAGCCGGCGCCCTCACCGGGATGTAGACGGCCTCGCCGTCAGCGTCCGTGATCGAGATGCCCACCAGGTCTGCCGAGACAGGATCGACCGACGTCGTCTCAGTGTCCACGGCCACGGTCTTCGCCGACGCCAAGCGACGGCACAGCGCCGCCAGGTCGGCCTCGGTGTCCACCAGCGTGTAATCACCCAGCTCGACCGCCGGCGCTGCGTCACCCGGCTCATCGAACATCGAGAGCTGCGCGCCCTGTGACGGCGCGGCCAACGCCTTGATGGATTGCAGCCGCGACTGCATCGTCCGGAAACCAAGCTGCCTCATCAGCCCGAGCACCTGTTCCCGATCGTAGCCCTCGGTCAGCCGCGACGGTGTCAGGTCCAGGGAGACGGGCGCGTCGCAGACAATCCGGCCCAGCCTCTGGCTCAGATAGGCGTCGTCCTTGCCTGCCGTCAGCGCCTTCTGGTAGCGCCCGGTCAACTCTTCAAGGTGCTCATAGATGGCGTCGAGCGTCTCGTAGGTCTGTAGCATCGTCGTGGCGCCCTTCTCGCCGACGCCACGGACGCCGGGGATGTTGTCCGACTTGTCACCAACCAGTGCCTTGAGGTCCACGAGCTGCCCGGGAACCAGACCGTAGCGCTCCTGCACCTTATCCGGCGTGTAGTGGATGGTGTCCGAGAACCGGCGGCCCGAGGTGAGGACGGTGACACGGTCCCGAACCAACTGTAAGGCATCCCGGTCTCCGGTGACGATCACCACATCGAGCCCCTCGCTCGCAGCCTGACCCGCGAGTGTCCCCAACAGGTCATCGGCCTCGAAGTCGGCTAGCTCGACAATGGGGAAGCCGAAGGCCTGCACCATCTCGCGGATGCGCGTCATCTGTCCCCGCATCTCGTCCGGCATCTTCTCGCGATGTGCCTTGTAGCCGTCGTAGACAGCCACACGAAAGGACGGGCCCTTGTCGAAGCAGACGACGACGTACTCGGGCGCCTCCGCAGCCAGCACGGTGAGCAACATCGAGGTGAAGCCAAAGGAAGCGTTGGTCAACTCACCCGAAGGCGAGGTCAGGTCCGGCGGCAGCGCGTGGAACGCTCGATAGGCGAGCGAATGGCCATCGATGAGCATCAGTTTGCTGGGCATCGTCACTCCCCTCAGGTAACGAAATAGGGATGGGGCCACCCCATCCCTATTCTAGCATCCTTCGTCGACTTCCCTACCGCTTGGCGATGATCAACCCCGAGGGTGTGCGCTCCTCGCCATCCGCCGACCGCGTCGCCGTCGACTGCGGTGGTGCGGCTGCCGGGGTGGCGCCTGCGATGACGGGGCCTGCGGGTGGGGCTGAGGGCGAACCAGCCGCAGCGGCAGGCGCAATCTGCGCCGCCTTCGCCCGAATCAGCGCGATCCTGGCGACGCTCTCCTCCTGACCTTGCTCCTCCATCGATGACTCAAGCGCCTCCAGGAACTGGAAGTAGGCCGGCGTCAGCAATTCCCGCACGGTCTGCAGCTGCTCGGCGAGCGCCTCCTCGGTGGGCGCAGCCATCAGCCTTCGCGTCAGAGCGATCTCCGGAGGCATCGTGCTCTCCATCACTCTGTTGACCGCCTCTGCCACACGCTGAAGGTCGGCAATCGCCGTCTGATCGCCCTGGCGCTGCGCCTCCTGCATCTGTGCCCCTAGCACGGTAAAGAAGAGATCGTCCAACTCCGACAGGTGGCTGTTCGCCATCCGCACCGGATCCTCGGTCGATGCCAACCGCCCCAACAGCATCGCGCGCTCCCGCACGTTGGCCTCGCCCGCCTCCACAATGCCGTCCCGGAGCTCCAGGATGCGACGTCGCAGCGCCTGAAGTGCCTCCGCCTCCTCGCCACTCGCCGCATCGATCCGGCTCACCAACTGCTGGAAGAATCCATAGTCCATCAGCTGGATGCCCGACTGAACCAAGAGCGTGATCGTCTCATCGTCCTCCGCCTTGACCAAGGCGTCCAGCAGCGTCTCGGCACTGGGGTCGGTCGCGAAGCCGCGCACGACGTCGGCGCGGGCCGCCAGCTCGCGGCCCGTCTCGGTCTGTTGCACCAAGTACTCGTGCAGCGCGATGACGGGGTTGGCCTCCCCCTCCTCCTGGGCGGGGTTCGCCTGGGAGAGCTGCGCCACATACTCCAGGAAGGCAAACAGGCCCTCGTCGATTAGCCCCTTATTGGCCTCGACCATCCCCGGCCACTCCTCCTGCGGCGCCTGCAGCAGCTTGGCCACCAGTTCACGCTGCTCCTGACTGCGCGCCATCTCCTCCTCGCTCACGCCCTCCAGCTCCAGCACGCGCTTGACCAGCGTGTCCAAGGCGATGAAGGTCTCGGGCTGCAGCAGGTACCCCTTCTTCTCCTCCGGGGGCATCGCGTCCATCAACTGTCGCGTCAACCGGCCCGCGGAGCGCTGCCGCTCCACTTCGTTGGGACCGGCCTCCACGGGCAAGTAGAGCAAGGCGATCTCTTTGTCGGGATCGTGGTAGATGAAAGGTAGGTTCAGCGCGCCCCCGGTGCCGCATGACGGGCACTGCGCGACGTTGACCACACCGCTGAGAATGCGGCTGGTCACGTTGGGGTCAACCCGCACGTCGAGGATCTGCTCGACCGGCGTCTGGAACCTGGTGCCGCAGGACGGACAGGTGACTGCGGCTGCATATCGTGGTGGCATCAACTCACTCCTTCGGGGTCAGGATATCGATCTCTTAGTGCTGTCAGAGCGGAATTATACCAGACTCTCATCGCGCCAAATAGCGAGACCGGTCTCTCGGGGCAACGCCACGTGGAAAGTCGAGCCGCGGCCCGGTGCGCTGGTGACCCAGCACCTACCGCCGTGCGCCTCCACGATAGCGCGCGTGAGGTACAGACCCAGGCCCGTGCCCGAGACGGCTCGTGTCTCCGGGCCCTCGACGCGGTAGAAGCGGTCAAAGATGCGCTCTTGCTCGTCCAGTGGGATTCCGACACCCTCGTCCACCACCGAGACGTGGACCTCGGCGGGCGTCGCCCTCCCGCGCAGCTCGACCGATCCGCCGCGAGGCGAGTATTTGATGGCGTTGGAGACGAGGTTGTCAAGGACCTGCTCCAACCGCTGGGCATCGCCCATGACCGGCGGGAAGTCATCTGGGAACGAGAGCGAAAGCTGATGCCGGGGACTCGGTCCTGCATAGCGCTCCAGCACGCGTCGGCTGATAGACCGCAAATCCACCTCTTCGACATCGCGGAAAGGCAGACCCCCGGCCTGCAGGCGCGAGGCATCCAGCAGGTCATCCACCAGGCGCGCCAACCGATCTGATTCCTGTACGATGTCCGAAAGCATATCGTCGACCAGCGCCGGGTTCGTCCGCGCCCTGGGGTTCTGCAGGGTCTCGGCATAGCCTTTGATGATAGCGACCGGCGTCTTGAGCTCGTGCGAGACCACCGAGATAAACGTGTCCTTCAGCGCGTCCGATTCGCGGAACCGCGTGATGTCGCGTACGGTGCCGATGATGTTCAGCAGATGTCCGCTCCGCGTCATCAGAGGGGCGTAGGTAATCGCCAGCGAGACCACGCTGCCGTTCCGGCGGCGCAGTTCCCCCTCCACGTAGAGGGTGCGCCCCTCCTCGGTGGGCCAACCCTGGGCCACTGCATCCTCCAGCGTCAACCGCGAGCTGCGCTGTGCCCACCGCACGACATCGTCATGGGGGCGATCCACCGCGTCCGACGCGGCCCAGCCGGTCAGTGTCACCAGCGCGCGGTTCATCCGCTCGATGCGCAGGTTGGGCCGCAGGACCATGATCCCGTCGGCACTGGAGTCCAGCAGCGCGTCCAGGCGTTGGCGCTCGGTCTCGGCGCGCTCATAGACCCGCGCGTTGCGCACGGCAATGGCCGCGTAGTCGGCAAAGCTGGCCAATATCTGCCGCTCATCAGGCGAAAACCGCGTGCTCTGCGCGCGGAAGATGAAGATCACGCCCAGCAACTCCTGCTCCGCCACCATCGGCAGCGCCACCACCTGTCGCAGCAGCAGTCCGGTCTCCTCCGCGATCTGGCGCAGCTTGTCCGCCAGATCCGGCATCGCGAAGTCCTCGATGCGGTCAACCTCGGGCACATCGCTGACCAATGGTCGAAACGAGTCCACCATCGCGGGCGGCAGACCATAGCTCGCCCAGAACTCATAGCGGCCCGACTCCCCGCCCAGCGCGATCAGGCCAGACTGCCCCTGAAGCATGTCCACTGACGCCTGCAGGATTTGCCGCAGCACGGCTCGGATGTTGAGCCGCGACACCATCGCCCGCGTGATATTCAGCAGGTGGTCGCGCTGGCGGATGCGGAAATCGAACAGATTGAGCGACACTTTCTCCCTCCCTAGCCCGCCTCAACGGCGGTGAGGACGTCATCGAGTATGCCCAGTGCCTCGTCGACGTGATCCTGGGTGACGTTGAGCGGCGGCACGAGTCTGACTGTATTGGGGCCGGCGCCCAGAAGGAGGAGTCCTTGCTGGAACGCCTCGGCCACGATCTGTTGGCGCAGCGCCGGTGCCCGATCGCCATCGGCGTCGACGATCTCCACACCCACCATCAGTCCGCGTCCGCGCACGTCGCCCATACACGGATGATCGGCCATCATCTCGCGCAGCCGCGCCATCAGCGTCTTCCCCATCCGAGCGGCGTTGTCCATCATCCCGTCCTCCAACAGTCGCAGCGTGGCCAGGGCAGCCGCGCACGAGACCGGATTCCCACCGAACGTGCTTGCGTGAGCACCCGGGGGCCAGGACATCAGCTCGCGTGGCGCCAGGGTGGCGCCCAGCGGCATCCCAGACGCGATCCCTTTGGCCACGGCCACGATGTCCGGCTCTATGCCCTCGTGCTCGATAGCAAACCACTTGCCCGTCCGGCCCATGCCCGACTGCACCTCGTCCACGATCAAGAGGATGCCGTATCTGTCGCACAGACGTCGCAGCGCCGGGAAGAACGACGGCGGCGGCACGATGTAGCCACCCTCGCCCTGGATCGGCTCGATCAGAATGCCGGCCACCTCCTGCGGACACACCTTGCGGGCAAAGACCACGTCCTCGAGGAAGCGGATGACCGCCTCCCCCTCGTCGCCGCCGGGTCGTGCCAGCGTAGGGCGGAATGGGTCGGGGTACGGGATGTGCGTCACGGGCGGATAGGCGGGGCCAAAGCACTGTCGCTGGACCGTCTTGCTCGCCGTGAAGGCCAGGGCCCCCAGCGTCCGTCCGTGGAACCCGCCATAGAATCCGATGAAGCTGGGGCGCCCGGTCGCGTAGAGCGCCAGCTTGATTGCGGCTTCAACCGCCTCGGTGCCGGAGTTGGCGAAGAAGACGCCGGCCGGTGCCGACATCGGCGCAATCCGGCTCAACTCCTCCGCCAACTCGATCTGGTTGGGATAGTAGAAGTCCGTGCCGGACATATGGAGGAAGCGCTCGGCCTGAGCCTGAATCGCGCGGACCACCTCTGGGTGGCTGTGGCCCGTCGAGGTGACTGCGACCCCGCTGCTGAAATCCAGATAGCGGAGTCCGTCGATGTCCCAAACCTCGGTGCCCTGCCCCCGGTCCATCACAAAGGGGTAGCCGCGGGTATAGGACGGAGAGACAACGCGGGCGTCACGCTCGATATAGGTCTTGGCCCGAGGGCCGCGGAAGGATGTCATCGATTGGGGCCTCCTGTGCTGAGCTAGCAAGGACCCCGTCCGGCTTGGGGATCGGGGCCCGGCTACTGCGTGAAGAAGGTGAATCCCTCTGCCATCCGGAAGGCGATGCCACTCAGGAGCTGAGGGAAGAGTCCGAGGACATAAGTGCCCACGATCAGCGCCACAATGATGGCCAGCACCACGGGGTCCTCGCGCCAACGGCGCATAGGGACACGCGGCGTATCCAACACCTCGCCGGTGTCCATGTCTGACGGCGCAGAGAGCAGCAGGCGCATGTTACTCACCAGCCCCATCATCACCCCGGCGCTGCTTACAAGCGCCAGCACCGCCCGGAAGACGCTGGTCTCCGAGACAAGCCGGTAGAGGCCCCATCGCGAGGCGAATCCCAAGGAGAGCGGGAAACCCGCCAGTGAGATGCCGCCGACCACGTACGCCAGAGTCCGCCACGGTGCCTGCCAAGCAGCGCCGGCGAGCCGGCCCGCTCGGTCATCGCCGCGGCCCAACCGTCGCAGCCCGTCCAGCCCCAGCGTCATCAGGCCCAGCGACAGCGGGCGCGCCAGGAGCATGACCAGAGAGAGCGATAGCCCGGTAATCTGGCGCGAGCCCAGGGCCACGAACATCGCGCCGTTGTCCGCCAACGTGGCGTAGCCGACGATCCGACCTAGGCGATCTTGCGACGCGGCCAACACCCCGCCGGCTACCATCATAATCAGGCCGACCACAGTGAAGAGCTGACCAAAGGCGACCTGGCGACTCAGCCAACCATACGTCTCCAGGTAGGCCAGTAGCAGAAACCAGACCGTGCCAAGGTTCACGGTGAAGAGATACGTGACCGCCGGCGGGGATCCATCGGTCGAGACCGCCGACAGCCACGACTGAAACGGCACGGCGCCTAGTAGCAGCGCGAAGGAGAGCCCCAGCAGCACGGTGGCCGACTGGAGCAGGCTCTGGTCGCTGGGAAAGGCGGCGAACTGCTCCAGCAGAAGCTGCGTGATCATCAGCCCAGGCAGCGCCAACGTGACATAGACCATGTACTGCAGGCCGCCGCGCGCCCCACCCCCGAAGCTGTTCCCCTCTCTGTCGACGATGGGCTCGTGCAGGGGCAGCAACGTCAGCAACGCCGCGATCTCCACGAACAGCGCCGCGTAGACAACCTGCGTGACCATCAGCGCGCTCGCCTGGAGGGCCAAGATGGCCAGCCCGGACGAGTAGAAGTTCGACCGCGGCAACACGCGCCACGCGATCAGGAAGAGCGCACACGCGATCGACGAGATCAGGACCAGAGGGAGCTGATCCACCGGCTCGATCACTGCCACCCGCCCCAACACGGACAGGGGCTCGCCCAGGGTCACCGTGATGGGTCCCAGATCGAAGGGCTGATCCAGCGGCACCAGAGAGACGCAAACCGCCAAGGCCGCCGCCGCGGCTGCCGCGACCCAGGCCACGATCAGCGTGAACCGCCGCAGGATCAACAGCAGGATGCTCAGCGCGCCTAGGGTGCCGACGATGAAGAGCGGCCCGGAGACACTCACGCCGGCACCTCTTCGGCGACGGTCAGATACGACGTCGCCAGGCCCACCAACAGGCTCACGACGACGAGCAGCCCGCTTACCATCAGACCGGGATCCTGCGCTGTGTAGAAAACCTCAAGAGCGGTCAGCAGATTGAGCACGCCCACGCCCACGATGGTGGGGTCTTCATCCTCAGTGCCGACGAAGAGCACGGCCAACACCACCAGCAGCAGGCAGGCGAGCCCTAGATCGGCAGATACATAGGGAAGACTGAAGCGCTGAGACCCCAGATAGCCGATGGCCGTCGCGGTCAGCAGGACCAACACGCGAAACGGCAGGTTCGTGGCCCACGTCAACAGCCGACCCTCGGTACGCACCGTGTCCAGACGGATACGTGCGCTCAGCAGAAGCGCGGCCGCGATCAGCCACCCCACGATGATCTTCATCAGCGCCATCTCTGGCCGTGTATCGAAGATGCCCGCGAAGAGCAAGCCCACAAAGAGGTACTGGATGACCAGCGCCAGAAACCTTACCCGCCACTCACTGATCAGATAGATGACCGCGCCGGCAACGAAGATACCCCACGCAGCGGGAACCGAGACGAACTCGGAGAACTGCTCGAGCCAATGCAAGAACGGACTCATCGGTAGCCCACCAACATCAGGACCAACAAGAGGATCACGATCGACCACAAGATCGATCCCCGTCCCTCGACGACCTCGGCGGCGGCCCGCACGACGCTCAGCAGGTTGGTGGTGCCCTGCAGGGTCGACCGGTAGAGCCATTTGAGGTCGGCGATCTCGAGCACGGCCCGTGCCTCACCCCACGATATGCGAAGCCGCCCTCCCCAGAAGGCCAAGGCCAGCCCTCCCAGACACGCCGTCGCCCACAGGGCCATCTCCGGCGCAGGGACGCCTGTGACAGGATAGACCCAACTCATACCGGCCAGGACCGCAGTCAGGATACCGAATCCGGCGGCCATCGGCAGCCAGCTGAAGGGCGAAGGCGCCCCCACGCGCACGGGCGCCTTCACGGTCACTCCCCGGACCAGGGACGCGATCGAGAACATCAGGCCCAGGCCAGAGACCACCTGCAGCCACCAGGGCGTATTGGCGAAGACGCTACAGTACAGCCGGAACAAGGGCGATGGCGGCGCCCCGACCAAGGTCAGCAGCCCCACAATGGTGGGCCAGGTCCAGGCATAGGTGCGGCGATGGTAGCGCCGGGCCAGGGCAAGCACTCCCAGGCCGGCGACCCACACCCCAGCGCCGATCGCCAGGCCGCGCGCATCCTCACCGACCACGGCTCCGGTCACAACGGCCAGCAGCAGCCCGTACGCGGCGGGCAGCACGGCCGCACGCCCTTGATGCATCAACGCCTTCACGCCCAACCACAGCATCGAGATAGCCGCCCAGGTGACAAACCACGCGGGGATAGACTGGCCCATCGGCATGGCGAGCAATCGGTAGAGCAGGCTGATGCCCGTCAACGGGCTCAGCGCGCTGGCAAGGGTCAGTACGCGAGAGTAGCCCCAGGTCTCAGCGTGGACCACCTGGAAGGGGTACAGCCCCATCCGCATCGCGCCGGCAACGGTCAGAAGGATGGTCAGTGACGAGGATGGCCGCATCAACCACCACAGTCCGCTGGTTCCCTCAGTCAGCAGGAAGAGCGAGATGATCCACAGAAGCACGGAGGCCCCACCACCGACGGCAGCAGCCCAGACCACGCGCTCACCGTCTGCCGTATCGGTCAGCCGGACGAGGAACCAGATGATGTCAATGGTGGCCCACATGGCCAGCGTCAGCAACAGCGAGCCCGACGTCATCACCAGCCATACGACAGTCAGATAGACCAGCGCGAGTGTGCCGGTGAAGGCCAGGTCGTTCGATCGCTCGCCCACCGTCACCCAGAGAACGCCGGTGAAGGTGGCCAGGATCGCGAGGACTGACCACCAGAGCGCGGGATCGGTATCCAGGACCAGCCACCCGCCGGTCACACTGCTGGGCGTCCAGACTGAGAGGACCCACCTGCCGGCCTGAGGTGAGAGCCCCCAGACCAGTGTCACCAACGTCACGGTGGTCGCCGCCATGGGCTTCCGCAGAGCCGCCAGCCGGGGGATCGAGCTGGTACCCAGGAGCAGCAGACTGCCGCCAAACCCTAGGTAGAGCAGCACTAGGTAGAAGTACGCCATTGGTGACTCCACCCGACCAGTCTAGCACGGTCACCCCCTGCGACAAGCAGAGGGAGCCTGCCCCTGGGACCCCCGAGCGCCACCCTGGGACCGCCAGGATCCAGCCTGGCTCCACCTCCGTGCCACCCCGCGCGAGCCTGGTTGCGTAGGAGCGCCACGGTGTGGCGGCCGGCGCCGCTGGAGCGACGATGGTCGCTGGCCGCCGGCCGGGGCCTGCTTAGTCCCGCGTCAACACCAGAGCCAGCGGCGCATCGTAGACCCTGTAGCTCTCGTCCAGTCTGGGCAGCCGCATCGCCCACTTGGTCCCACATCTCTGCGCCAGGGAGACCGGCACCGGCAGCCCCGCATCCGCCAGGGGATCATCCGTGATCGCCACCTGTCCCACCCGCGGACATCGCACGAACGCATGGACCTCGCGCTCCGTCAACCCCTTTGCATACCAGGCCATGGTCTCTGGATACCTGGCGGGCTCCCGACTCAACGCGCCATATCCCCGCCGGGACGCCAACACGGTTGTCGCGGCTCGGGACGCGTCGGCCAGCGCCGCCGCTTTGGCCATCTCCTCCTCCGCGTAGACGTCGAGAGTCACCTGTCGCAGATTGCCGGTGTGACTCCCCGGCAGAGGCACGGGAAGCGGATGATCCCACGCCTCCACGACGACCTCGGCCCCCGCCGGCAGATTCGCCTCGAGCCACGCCGACGCCCGGACCCAGGGGTGGATCTGGGTGTACACGCCGACCTGCGCTATGCCGAGCAGTGCCGTGCTCGCCGCCCCGGCCATCGCCAGTGTCGTCCGCACCCACGGCGCCCACGTCCGTCGCCCGCCCCACAGTAGGCGGCCCGCCCACGCTCCCCACCATGGAGTGAGCGGGAGCAGGTACCTGGGGAACTTCACGCGCAGCGCCGCCGTCGCCCCGAAGAAGAGAATCCCCCACACCAGGTCGGGCCGGGCTCCTGCCAGCCGGCCCCGGCGCGCGGGACCCACACGCATCGCCAGGCCCACTGCACCGAGGACGGCGACAACGGGCCCCAGCCCCCACAGCGCCAGCTGGACCAGCGGATAGACCCACGGCCACGTGCCGGCATACTGCTGTGTGTACGGGAAGACCCAGCGTCCGGACGCCAGCATCGCCTGCATCCAGGGCCCTCGCCAGCACGCAACAGGCGTTGCCACCGACCACGGCGACACCGAAGCAAAGGCGACAAAGCACGGCAAGACGAACCCCAGCAGGACCCGGACGCCGGCTCCCGCGCCCGCCCGCCGCCCGGCCAGCCACAGAGCGACGACCAGGGCCACGGCCGACGTGGCCAGCGACGCCTTGCAGGCGATGGCCAAACCAGATAGCACACCGGCCCAGCGCCATCTGGCACGCGCGGCAGCCAACACCGAACCCGCAGCCAGCACGGCACCCAGCGGGTCCACCGTATAGAAGTGCCCTTGCTGGATGAGCCCCGGTGAGAGAGCCGTCACCCATAGGGCAAACGTGGCCGCCCGCCATCCCCCCAGCATGCGCCCACACGCGCCCGACAGGGCCACCAGGAGCACACCGATCAGCCCCGACAGCAGGCGAGCCGCATAGAGCGGATCAGCCCCACCCGAGGCGAGCACGATGAGCCGCACAATCATCACTGGAAGATGACCGTAGGGGAAGTCAGGGGTGGTCCGGCACGGATTGCCCAGCAGCGGCGTGGCTGCAGCCGCCCCAAGAAGGAACCGCTCGTCAGGATGCGCCGCTATCCCGGCGTCCCAGTTCGGGGCCACTAGCCGGGCCGCTGCAGCGACAGCCAGAGCCAAGAGCATCAGGCCCTGGATGGACCAGGCCCGCCGACGCGCCGCGCGACCGTGACCTTGCTCCTGTATACCGCGTGACATACGTCGAGTATAGCACCAAATGGGTTGACAAATCTGGCCTATTCCTGTAGTATCGATGATGTTGGCACCATGAGACCAAACCGGAGGCATTGGATGCTGAGCAAGAGCACCATGTTCAACAGGGCAGTTGTGGACGCGAGTCCAGCAGCCATGCCTTGTCGCAATGCGCCTCCGCGAGGGTCGGTATAGACCCAACATCAAGCCAGCTTCCTCGGCCGTGGGCGATTGCGATCCCCACGGCCTTTTCTTTTGCCTGAGCCTTCCCAACAGGGCCGTGGGACATCCACGGCCCTGTTTCCTGTTTGGCACAGACGGCCACTGAACTGCATATAGCGTGCAGGTCTCGACACGGAGGAGATGACGTGAACACACTAGCGTTGAGCGCAATTGCAGGCGTTCGAGAGAAGGAGGGAGACATGCACACACAGACCACAGTTGAGGTACCCGGTGCCCCCGAGATCGCGGGGCTGAGCTTCAGAGTATTCAGCGGCAGCGACGACTACGAGGCGATGTCGCGGATCGTCGCAGAGAGTAGCACAGTGGATCAGGACGATAGTGCGCAGACAGTTGAGGACATTGAGCGGAGCTACAGGCACCTGACGAACTCCGATCCGGCCACGGACATGGTCTTCGCCGAGATCCACGGCAAGGTGGTCGGATACTGCCGGGTCTACTGGTTCCAGGTGGAGGACGGACCCAGGGTCTACAACCAGTTTGTCCACCTGACGCCTTCGTGGCGGGGCAAGGGCATCCGGCTCGCGATGCTTCAGTGGTGCGAGAACCGGAATCGTGAGATCGGCGCGGAGCACACCGACTGCGGAGAACAGCGCCTCAGCGCGTGGGCTGGTGATGTAGAGACCGACTGGCTGCGCCTGCTGGAAACCGAGGGCTTCAAGCCTATCCGCTATGACTTCGAGATGGTGCGAGACAACGTAGATGACATCCCTGAACTGCCACTACCGGAGGGACTCGAGGTGAGACCCGTCTGTACCGAAGACGTGCGCAAGGTCTGGGACGCGGCATGTGAGGCATTCCGCGATCACTGGGACTACTCAGAGGACGAGTGGTCCGAGGAGGAGCTCAAGGGATGGATGGAGAGCGACGTGTGGCAACCAGACCTGTGGCAGGTCGCCTGGGACGGCGACGAGGTCGCGGGGATGGTGCTGAACTTCATCGACGAGAAGCAGAACAAGAAGCACGAGCGGAAGCGGGGCTACACGGAGACGATCTGCGTGCGTCGTCCGTACCGGCGCCGTGGCCTGGCCCGCGCGCTAATAGCGCGAAGCCTTCAGGTCCACAAGGACCAGGGGATGACCGAGACCGCCCTGGGCGTGGACACAGAGAACCCGAGCGGTGCGCTCCAGCTCTACCAGAGCATGGGTTACGAGATGGTCAAGCGCTACGCGGTCTACCGCAAGCCCTTGACGAAGATGGACTCAACGATGGGAGAGGATTCGGGATGAAAACTACTGAGGTCAGACTCGACGAGTCCGCCCTGGCCTGGTTCTACATCGCCCCCGGATGTGAGGGCAGTGACTGGTGCCGGCGCCTGCTGAAGCTGGCACAGGACCTACTGGGGCCCGAGGCGTGGATCGTCCTGCAAGCAGCCGATGAGCAGTGTGAGGCACTCTGCAGGGAGTTGGGACTACACGTGGTCGAGAGCTACCTGAACGAAGCGGCCAGTCCAATGGGCGTGAGTTTGCACATCGCTCAGAGCAGCTAAGCTGAGCGATGTGCGCCATGCCGAACGAGAAGGAGACGAGAGTGCACAAGCACAACACGAGCACGATCGAGGCCACGGGGCTCCAGAGATCCCGGAGCTGAGCTTCAGGGCATTCCTCGGAGGCGAGGACTACGCTGCGATGGCCCAGGTCATCGCAGCGAGCAGCGAGGTCGATCAGGACGAGAGCGCGCAGACAGTGGAGGACATAGAGAGGGAGTACCGGCACCTGACCAACTCGGACCCCGCAACCGATATGGTCTTCGCGGAGATGGACGGCCAGGTGATCGGCTACTGCCGCGTCTTCTGGTTCCAGATAGAGGGCGGCCCCAGAGTTTACAGTCAGTTCGTCCGCCTGACGCCGGAATGGCGCGGCAAGGGCATCCGGCTCGCGATGCTTCGGTGGTGCGAGGAACGCAACCGCGAGATCGGCGCGCGGCACACCGACTGCGGCGGACAGGTGTTGAGCGCCTGGGCGTTCGAAGTGGAGAGCGACTGGGTGCGCCTGCTGGAGATCGAGGGCTTCGCGCCCATACGGCACAACTTCGCTATGGTTCGAGACAACCTGGACGACGTCCCCGATCTGCCCCTGCCTGAGGGTCTCGAGGTCCGCAATACCAGATCCGAGGACGTGCAGAGGATATGGGAGGCAGCCCGCGAAGCGTTCCGCGATCACTGGGCCTACTCCGAGGACGAGTGGTCCGAGGAGAGGCTCAAGGAATGGATGGAGAGCGACACGTGGCAACCACACCTGTGGCAGGTCGCCTGGGACGGTGACGAGGTCGCGGGGATGGTGCTCAACTTCATCGACGAGAAGCAGAACGCGAAGCACGATCGGAGACGCGGCTACACGGAGACGATCTGCGTGCGCCGCCCTTGGCGCCGCCGCGGCCTGGCCCGCGCCCTGATCGCGCGGAGCCTGCAGGTTCACAGGGCCCAGGGCATGACAGAAACTGCCCTGGGCGTGGACACAGAGAACCCGAGCGGCGCGCTTCAGCTCTACGAGACTATGGGGTACAGGACAGTCAGGCGCAATTCCATCTACGTCAAACCCGTGACCGGCACGGCGTGGACCACGGAAGAGGACTCCGGATGAGTACCATCGAGAGCTACATGCGTGAGGCCACCCGTGCCCTGGGCGTGAGCCTGCACATAGCTCAGACCAGCTAGACATACGATGACCACGATGCAAAAGCGGCGGCGGCAGTTGCTGGGCAAGTACCTTGGACCGCAGTGGCAAGCTGCGGCAGCCCTCGGGCTGCTCATGCTCGCCGCCACTGCGCTTCAGCTCATCAACCCCAGGATCCTTGGCCGGTTCATCGACGCAGTCGAGTCCGGTGCGGCGGCCAGGGATCTTGTCGCCCACGCGGCCACGTTTCTGGCCTTGGCAACGGTGGGGCAAGCGGCCGCCCTGATGAACACCTACCTGTCCGCCACCATCGGGTGGCGAGCCACCAACGCCCTGCGCCGCGATCTGGCGGCCCACGTCTTCTCGCTGGACCTGGGCTTTCACAAGTCGCATACCCCCGGAGAACTGATCGAGCGCATCGACGGTGATGTCACGATGCTGAGCGAGTTCTTCGCAGACCTGGTGGTCGATGTCATCGGCAGCAGCCTGATGGCAGCTGGCACACTCGTCGGACTGAGCCTGATCGACTGGCGCGCCGGACTGATCGGCGCCGGCTACGTCGGCGCGGTGCTGCTGAACATCCGTGTGCTTCAGGCCCCCGCATCCGGAGCATGGGGCCGTCTCAGAGAGTCCGAGACCGCGCTCTACGGCCAGCTGAGCGAGCAGCTCTATGGCATGGAGGATATCCGCAGCAGCGGTGCCGGCAGCTACGTCATGCGAGGCCTGCACAAGCTGATGGATGAGATCTCCCGGCGACGACTGAAGGCCAAGGTCACAGGCAGTCTGCAGGGCGCCCTGGGACACCTCGCCTTCGCCGCGGCCCAAGCCGCCGGTCTGGCCCTTGGCATCCGGCTGACGCAGCGTGGTGACCTCAGCCTTGGATCGGTCGTCGCCATCCTCAGTTACATCGCCCTTCTCACCTACCCGGCGCACCGAATCCAGCGGCAAGCCGGCAACCTCCAGCGGGCCACTGCCGGAATCCGGAGGATCCACGAACTGCTGGAGACCAGGTCCAGGCTCCACGCCGGCGGGTCGGCCACACTTCCCGTGGGCCCACCTTTGGTGGCGTTCCGAAACGTGACCTTCGCCTATCGAGACGGTGCTCCCGAGGCCGGTGCCGCGGACCCCGTGGCGACCATCCAGGACAGCGATGCGCTCCCGGCTTCGTGGGCACTGCGGGACCTCTCGTTCGAGCTCGCCCCGGGACGCTGTCTGGGGCTGCTTGGGCGCACAGGGAGTGGCAAATCCACCGTGACGCGGCTGCTCTATCGACTCTATGATCCCGATGCCGGCAGCATCGAGCTCGGTCGTGTAGGTTTGCAGAACCTTCCGCTGGCCGCCCTGCGCAGTCGGATAGGGCTGGTCACACAGGATGTCCAGGTCTTCCGCGCCACGGTTCGCGACAACCTCACGCTGTTCGACCCAGCCGTGCCCGACGACCGCCTGCTCGAGGCCATCGAGCTCCTGGGCCTACGTCCGTGGCTGAACGCGCTCCCTGATGGGCTGGACACCCCGTTGGGAACCGGGAGTGCCGGCCTCTCCGCCGGCGAGGCTCAGTTGCTTGACCTGACGCGCGTGTTCCTGCGCGATCCGGACGTCGTCGTCCTGGACGAGGCATCCGCCCGGCTCGATCCCCTCACTGAGCAACTGCTGAACACAGCCATCTCGCGGCTGATCGAGGACAGGACGACCATCATCGTCGCTCACCGTCTATCCACAGTCGACAGAGCTGACGAGATAATGATCTTGGATGAGGGCCGGTGCGCCGAGTACGGCGACAGGTCCCGCCTGGCGGCAGACCCTGACTC
>Ga0180436_10000117_pt1 | contig 81231 bp, 75 predicted proteins | sample SS_ome_2_FD_132434 | JGI IMG/M metagenome (GOLD analysis project Ga0180436, IMG submission 132434) | Hypersaline lake sediment archaeal communities from the Salton Sea, California, USA - SS_3_S_2 metaG | ecosystem: Environmental > Aquatic > Non-marine Saline and Alkaline > Hypersaline >...
CCTCGGCGCATGACTCGGGGTCAGGGTGGTTCGCTAGTCCTTCCCTGTACGACTCTTTCATTCGCAACTCCATGCCGGTTTATCCCGGCGCTTTCGGACAGGTCCATGTTTTCGGCCACGGCCGTCTGCTGAAAACAACGTGTGTTGACCGAAAAATGGACCAGTCCCCGGCCGGGCCGTTAACGGTTACCGGTATTCACTCGACGATCCCAGCCTTTCGCCCACGACCCCATGAAAGCCACGATCAGCCGCCATTACTTGCTGCGTAACGCCGCCATTGCCCTGTTTTGCGTCGGCGTGAGCGGATGGTTCTTTTACGACGGCACCTACACGTATCCCGCCCAGCGCGAGCGGGGTCTCGCTTTCCAGGACCTGGAGGCGGAATATCCCGACTTGGAGGAAGAGGAGTTGATGCAGAAGTGGCGGGCGCTGGCCGACGAGCGCGGCTGGCCGAAGAAGAATCCCGGGGAACCCAAGACGGAAGCGGAGATTCAAGCCCAACTCATCCTGGGCGGGCTGATCCTCCCGTTCGGTATCCTCTACGCCGTCTTCTTCTCGCTCAATTGGCGGCGCTGGGTCGCGCTGGACGAACAAGGTCTCGAAACCCAAAGCGGCAAACGGCTCAACTTCGACGAAATCACGCGACTGGAGAAGAAGAAGTGGGAGGCCAAGGGCATCGCTCGGGTGTATGGTGTCCACGAGGGTCGGCGGTGCCGCATCCTGCTCGACGATTGGAAATTCGAAACCGAGCCCACCCGCCAGATTCTTCGAGAGGTGGAAAAGCACCTGGAGCCGGACCGGATCACCGGCGGCCCGCCCGAACCAGCCGAAGAGCCACGGTTGAACGAATCAGCCGAAGCGGACGCTGCCCAGGACGAAACAGCCCGGGATGAATCGGCGTCCGAATCGGGGTAGCGCTGCGAATCGGCGGTCGAGCGGCGCTGGAGTCGAGGGGACGTTTCATTGTTATTGCCCGGAATTGCGACGGCAGCTTCGCCGCTGCTGCCTTACTGCTCGGCCGCCTGGAGCGTGAGGTTGTCGACATCCAGCGTTCCCCGTCCGCCATGCAGGCCGATTCTTAGAATGGCCTCGCGTGCCCTCGGGGGCACAGGCAGGCGAACCTGCTCGGCTTGCCACGGGAAGCTGCCGCGCCAAGACTTGACGACCTGTTGTCCCAGTGGTGCCCGGCGCTGATCGAAGAAGGTAATCCGCAGCGCGGCCATCTGGCTGACATCCTGCCCTGGCCGCAGGTCGTCGCCGCGCACCTGAATCGCGATATCCAGAGCACGGACCTTCCGCCCGTCCACCGGGAAAGCCTGCAGGGCGCGGCACCCCAATCCCGGTTCGGTGTTGTGGAACCGCAGGAAGTGCTCGCCTTTGGGGGCGTCTTCCGAGCGGATGAGTTCCGTCTGCCGCTGATAGTGCCAGCCGGCCGGCAAACGGCGGGACGCCGGCTCATCCGACGCCGAGGCCTCGCCCGAATTGAGTTCGATCCCCTCCTCGAACGACCCGTTGACGATCTCCGGCCGCGTGGGGTCCGGCTGACGATCGCGCTGTCGCTCCGCCTGACCTGTCATCGGCACGAAGAGCGTCGGCCGCAGTGCCTCGGGCACTAGCCGACCTTTTTCTTTGCGAAGGATGTAGAGCGTCTGCTGATACCGCTCGCCTAGCGGCACGACCATCCGGCCCCCCTCGCGCATTTGGTCGAACAACGGGCGGGGCACATCCTCGGGCGAACAGGTGACGATGATCTTGTCGAACGGGGCCTTGTCCGGCCAGCCCTTAAAACCATCGCCTACCTTGGTGTGAACGTTGTCGTAACGCAGCCGGCGCAGCGTTCGCGCCGCACGCCGCCCCAACTCGGGCACGATCTCGATCGAGTAAACCTCGTCGACCAGTGGGCTAAGCACGGCCGCCTGATAGCCGCTGCCCGTGCCGATCTCGAGCACGCGATCGGTTGGCTGTGGGTCGAGGGCCTCGGTCATTAAGGCCACCACGAACGGCGGTGAGATGGTCTGCCCGGAGCCGATCGGAACGGCCATATCCAGGTAGGCCAACCGCCGCCCGGCAAAGGGGACGAACTCGTGCCGGGGCGTCTCACGCATCGCGCGGATCACCCGCGGGTTGGTCACGCCGGCGGCCACGATCTCCTGCTCGACCATCCGCTCGCGGGCTTCTTCGTCGCCGAGCGTGGCCTGAGCTATGGCCGGCGTGGGCAGGAGAATTGCGACGGAAAGGGCCGCGAAGCAAACCGTTGGCCCACGGGTTGTTTTGGTGCTCATCGTTGAGAATCGGGATGGGGGACGTCTCGCGGTAGGGACAATCGCCGAGAGCTTTCCAACTCCCGGGCCGGCGGCTCCTGGCTGCCGGGGAGCGATAGAAGGCCCGGATCACATCGGTCCGCCTCACTCCTATTATAGCCCACCGCGCCCTTCCCGCCGAAAGGGAAAACCCCATAATTGGGGCATGAAATCCGACCGGCTGCGAGAGAAGATCGTCGCCGAGGTCCTCCCGCTGGTGCAAACGCCCGGCCAGTACCTCGGTGGAGAGCTGAACGCCGTGGTGAAAGACCACGCCCACGTGCGGGGCACCCTCTGCCTGGCCTTTCCCGACGCCTACACCATCGGCATGAGCCATCACGGGCTGCAGTTGCTCTACCATCTGCTGAACGCTCGCGACGACTGGGCCTGCGAGCGGGCCTTCACCCCGCTGCCCGACATGGAGGCCAAACTGCGCGAGCACGGCTTGCCACTGTTCTCGCTGGAAACCTTCACACCGCTCGCCCAATTCGATGTGCTGGGCTTCTCGCTCCAGTACGAACTTTGCTCGACCAACGTACTGACGATGCTCGATCTGGCCGGTATCCCGCTGGAGGCCGAGCGGCGGACCGAAAAGCATCCGTTGATAATCGCCGGAGGCCCCGGAGCGGCGGTGCCCGAGCCAATGGCCCACTACATCGACCTGTTCGTCGTGGGAGACGGGGAGGAGGCCCTGCCGGCCGTTTGCGACGCCTGGCTCGATTGCCGCAAGGGGAGTGATCGCCGCGACGCGCTGGCGGCCGTGGCCAGTCGGCTCCCGTTCGTCTACGTGCCGCAACTGGAACGGAAGGACCCAGTGAAGCGGGCGGTGGTCCGCGACCTGGACGCGGTGCCGCTTCCCACCCGACCGGTCGTCCCCTACGTGGAGTGCGTGCAGGATCGCATCACGCTGGAGATCATGCGTGGCTGCCCCGGACGCTGCCGCTTCTGCCAGAGCCGTCCGCTGAAGCATCCGCTGCGCGCCCGGCGGGTGGAGACGATCGTCGCCGCGGCCGAGGAGGCGTATCGCAACACCGGCTACAACGAGATCGGCCTGCTCTCGCTTTCCACTAGCGACTATCCCGACTTCGACGAGTTGATGCGGCGTTTGGATGAAGTATCTCTGCCGCTCGGGGTGAGCATCTCCGTGCCCAGCCTGCGGGTGAACGAACAATGGCGCACCGTGGCCGAAAAGCTTTCCACCGCGCGGCACTCGGGCCTGACGCTCGCTCCCGAGGCGGCCCGCGATGAACTGCGGCAAGCGATCGGCAAGCACTTGACCAACGACGACCTGATGGCCGGTTGCCGTCGGGCGTTCGAGTGCGGCTTCAGTCGGGTGAAACTCTACTTCATGTGCGGGTTGCCCGGCGAAGAGCCGGAGGACCTCGACGCGATAATTGATCTGTCGGTGGAGATCGCCCAACTGGGCCGCGAGGTCCGCGGCCGCTGGCCGGTGGTGGTGACCAACGTGTCGAACTTCGTGCCCAAGCCGCACACGCCATTCGAGCGGGAGCCGATGCAAACGGGCGACTACTTCCGGAGTGCCCATCGCCGGCTGCGCGAACGGCGCCGACCTCGGGCCGTGCAGTTGAAGTATCACGACGTCGAGACCAGCTTGCTCGAAGGGGTGATCGCCCGCGGGGATCGGGCCGTCGGCCGGGCGATCCTACGCGCGTGGCAGGCCGGGGCCCGGCTCGACGCCTGGAGCGACCATTTCGAGCCTGGCCGCTGGTGGGAGGCGCTGGCCGCCGAGGGTGTCCCGGTCGACGACATCCTCCACCGCACCCGCTCGCCGGACGAGCCGCTGCCCTGGGACCATATCCAGTGCCGAGGCGTTTGACCAGACGAGCGGAATCGGGGAACGCCACTGGCCCAGTGAGCCGCATGGCGTACAATTTACGGGCAAGATTCGCCGCCCAGCGGCAACATCTTCCTCGCCGGATGGTACGCGTGAATAGAATTCCCATCCTTTGGCATGCGTGGGACGGACTTCTAGTTTGACTTGATGCCGGCGACGAAGGAAAGTCCGTCCTGCAACCGTCCTCACGGAACAGCAAAACAAACACCGGAGATACGACGATGTTCTTTTTCGACCCCCTGTTTCTGCTGATGATCTCACCGGCCCTGTTGCTGGCCTTCTGGGCGCAGATGCGGATCAAGAGCACCTACGCTCAGGCCCAGCGGATGGCCGCACCGCTGAGTGGCGCCGCGGCCGCCCGCCACATCCTCGATTCGGCCGGTCTGACCGGTGTCGGCATCGAGCAAGTGCCCGGCCACTTGAGCGATCACTACGACCCGCGGGCGAAGGTACTCCGCCTCAGCCCGGAAGTGTACCAGAGCCGCTCGCTGGCTGCGGTGGGGATTGCCGCCCACGAGGCGGGGCACGCCATCCAGGATGCTCGGCAGTACGCGCCGCTGGTGGTCCGCAACATCGCCGTGCCGGCGGCCAGCTTCGGTAGCGGCGCCAGTTGGATCTTGTTGTTGCTGGGCCTAATCATGCAGCTTGCGCCGCTGGTCTTGTTGGGCATCCTCCTGTTCGCCTGCGTGGTGTTCTTCCAGGTGGTCAACTTGCCGGTGGAGTTCAACGCCTCGACTCGGGCGAAGCAGCAACTGGTGAATTTGGGGATCGTGGACCAGCAAGGGCTGATCTACGTGAACAAGGTGCTCGGGGCGGCCGCCTGGACCTACGTGGCTGCCACCTTGCAGGCCATCCTCACGCTGCTCTATTACGTGATTATCTTCGCCGGCGGCAGCCGCGACTGACCGCTGGCGGGTCTTGTCGCGTGGGCAACGCCCGTCATTCCCGAGAAGCTCGTGCCCGCGAAAGCGGGGAGCGGGAATCTCTTCCGTCATTCCCGAGACATCGGGAATCCAGTGATCCGTCCCAATCTCCTGGATTCCCGCGTCCGCGGGAATCACGTGTGTGCCCTGGTTTGCCGCGTGCGCGGGAATGACGTGTGTGCCCTGGATTCCCGCGTGCGCGGGAATGACATGGCCGATAGCCTCCTGAATCGGGTTCGGTTGCGTCCCCTGGATTCCCGCGTGCGCGGGAATGACATGGGGAGGGCTCAACACCAGTTGCAATCGACTTTGCCATCCTCCCGACCCTCCCGACGCCGCTCTGGCGTCGCACTTGGGTTTGCAGTATGATGGACGAGTGCTGATTCGGGCGGGGTGGATCGGGGCACTGCTGGCCCCCGGGACGGGGAGCCACCCCACCGCCGTCGGGCCGAAAATCCATCATCCGCACCCCTTGGGAGGACGTGGCATGCTCTCGAAACTGACGAACAACTACCTTTGCTGGCTGGTCGTGGGACTGGTGGGCGGCTGGCTGCTCTGCTCGACCATGAGCCCCCAGCCGGTCGAGGCGGTGGCCACCGATCGGATCGACACCTTCGCCATGGCCACCGGCCCGGTCGACGGCGACTTCGAGGCCGTCTACATGCTCGACTTCCTCACCGGCGATCTAGTGGCCGCCGTGTTGGGCAAGAATACCCGCGCGTTCACCGCCCGCTTCGACGCCAACGTGATGCGCGACCTGCAGATCGACCCCTCGAAGAACCCCAAGTTCCTGATGGTCACGGGCATGGCCAACATCCGCCGCGGCGGCTCGCAATTGCAGCCCAGCGCGTCGGTCCTCTACGTGGCCGAGGTGACCACCGGCCGAATCGCCGCCTACGCCATCCCCTGGTCGGCGTCGTTGCATAACGCCGGCAAGCCGATGCAACAGGGCTTGGTCTTGATCGCCAGCGCCCCGTTCCGCGGACCCACGCCCCGATAGGCCGCCAAGCGACCACGGCATTACGCCAAGGACGCGCGGGGTGGGACCGCGCACGGCGAGTGACGCCAAGCCTGAGTCGACCCACCGCGCGAGCCTGCACGCACACCGACATCACCGTCCACCCGAGGAGAGACCTTCGTGTTCGAGAACATCGCCGTCGTCGGCGCCACCGGCGCCGTGGGGACGATCATCCGTCAACTGCTCGAGGATCGCCGCTTTCCCCACCAGTCGATCCGCTTTCTGGCCTCGTCGCGCTCGGCGGGCAAGACGCTCCGCTTCGCCGGGGAACAACACAATGTCGAAGTGCTCTGTCCCGAAGCGTTCGACGATGTGCAGTTGGCGATTGCCAGCACCCCGGACGACGTTGCCGGAGACATCATTCCCAAAGCCGTCGAGCGCGGCTGCGTGGTGATCGATGAGAGCGCCTACTTCCGCATGGACCCCAACGTGCCGCTGGTGATCCCCGAGGTGAACCCCGAGGCCGCCCGCGCGCACCAGGGCATCATCGCCAGCCCCAACTGCTCCACCACGCAGATGGTGCTGGCCATGAAACCACTGCACGAGGCAGGCCGCATCCGCCGCGCCGTAGTAAGCACCTATCAGGCCACCAGCGGGGCGGGGTTGGCCGGCACCCGCGATCTCGAAGGCGGCACCCGCGCGCGCCTCTCTGGTGAGCCCTACGACTACGAAGAGTTCCCTTACCCGATCGCGTTCAACTGCATCCCGCAGATTGGCCGTCCCAAGCACGAGGGCTACACTTCCGAAGAGATGAAAATGGTCTGGGAAACCCACAAGATTTTCCAGGACGAGTCCATCCAGATCTGTCCTACCTGTGTGCGTGTACCGGTGAGCAACTGCCACAGCGAGATGATCCTGGTGGAGACGGAGAAAAAGATCACCGTGGCCGAAGCCCGGGAACTGTTCGCGGCCACGCCGGGCCTAACGGTGATGGACGACCTGGAAAACAAGGTCTATCCCATGCCCAGCAATAGCGACGGTAGCGACGAGACCTTCGTCGGACGCATCCGCGAGGACCTCTCCAGCCCCAACGGTTTGGTTTTCTGGTGCGTAAGCGACAACCTCCGCAAGGGCGCCGCCACCAACGCCGTGCAGATCGCCGAACTGCTGGTGCGGCAGGCAGCTGAAGCGGCCGCCTAGCGAGCCCCTCCCAAGACGGAAGGGGGCGAGGCTCCCGCCGAGCCGAGATCCTCGGGAGGATCGCCAGCAAGGAGTGGCGAGGGGAGAGCCGATGAAAACCCTCCGACTAACCCTCGCCTACGACGGCACCCGATTCGCCGGCTGGCAGACGCAACGGGACCGCCGAACCGTGCAAGGCGAACTCGAAGCGGCCGCCCAGCGGGTCACCCACTCGGAGGCGAAGGCCCTCGCCAGCGGGCGGACCGACGCTGGTGTGCATGCCCTCGGGCAGGTCGTTGCCCTCCGCGTCGAGACGCATCTCCCGGCCAACGTTCTGCAACGCGCACTCAACGCCGAGTTGCCCGAGGACATCGTTGTGCTGGCGTCGTCGGACGCGGCGGCCGACTTTCACCCCATCCGCGATGCGTTGGGGAAGCGGTATCGCTACTTGATCCACGACGGTCCGGTGCGGGAGGTCTTCTGGCGCGGCCGTGGCTGGGATTATCGTCATGGACGGCTTGATGTGGGGGCGATGCGTCGAGCGGCCGGGTTGCTGATCGGCCGTCACGATTTCGCCGCCTTCCAGACCAGCGGCGCGGAAAGGGCAACCACCATCCGGCATGTCCGTGAGTTGATCGTCCTGCGCCATCCGCCGACGATGTCGAGCCAGCCGATCCATGGACAGCTCAAGCCGAGCGGGGCAGGGCAGGGGGGGGCAGGGGAGATCGGGCCGTGTGCCACGGGCGCCTGGCCAGTACCCGACGACTGGATCACCTCGCCATCGCCTGGCGACTGGATTACCTCGCCATCGCCTGGCGACTGGATCACCTCGCCATCGCCTGGCGACTGGATTACTGTCGAAATCGAAGCCGACGGGTTCCTCTATAACATGGTCCGCGCGATCGTCGGTACATTGGTCGAAGTGGGCCGCGGCGCGCAGCCGGCCGACTGGGTCGCCGAAGTGCTGGCCTCCACCGATCGCCGCCGAGCCGGCCCCACAGCGCCGCCGCAGGGGCTGTTCCTCGTCCAGGTCGACTATCCGCCGACTGGATAACTCCTTCTTCCCACCCCCAATCATGCGAATCGCCCATGTCATCACGCGACTGATCCTTGGCGGCGCCCAGGAGAACACGGTCCTGTGCTGCGAAGACCTGTTGCGCGATTACGGCGACCAGATACTACTGGTCACCGGGCCGCCGCTGGGACCGGAGGGCAGTCTGCTGGAGCGCGCCCGTTCGGCCGGCGTGCCGGTGAAGATGATCGGCTCGCTACGCCGGGCGATCCATCCCGTCCGCGACACGGCCGCCTATCGCGACGTGAAAAAGGCCCTGAGACACTTCTCGCCCGAGGTGGTCCATACACACAGCGCCAAGGGCGGCTTTTTGGGGCGTGCAGCCGCTTGGTCGCTGGGCGTGCCGGCGATCGTTCACACGGTTCACGGGGCACCATTCCACCCGTTCCAGAGCCCGGCTTCGCGATTCTTCTACCAGCGGTGCGAGCGTTGGGCCGCCCAACGCTGCCACGCGATGATCAGTGTGGCCAACGCCATGACCGAGCTGATGGTTGGCGCCGGCGTTGCACCGCCCGAAAAGTTCACCACCATCCATAGCGGCATGGAAGTGGAGCCGCTACTAAAGGCCGACGAGCAACGCGATGCCGTGCGGGCTCAGTTCGGCTACGGTAATCGTCAGGTGGTCATCGGCAAGATCGCCCGACTCTTCCACCTCAAGGGGCATCAGTACGTGGTGGAGGCCGCCCGCCGGGTCGTCGCCGAGTGCCCGCAGGCAAGGTTCCTCTTCGTCGGGGACGGCGTGCTCCGCGATCGGCTTGAACGTCAAATCGAGGCGGCCGGGCTGAGCGACTACTTCCATTTCACCGGTTTGGTCGAGCCGGAACGCCTCCCCGGCTTGATCGCGGCGATGGACGTTTTGGTCCACGCCAGCTTACGCGAGGGCCTGGCCCGCGTGTTGCCGCAGGCGCTGATCGTCGGGCGGCCGGTGGTCAGTTTCGACGTGGATGGTGCCCGCGAGGTGGTCGTTGACGATGCGACCGGCTTCCTGGTGGCGCCAAAGGACGTCGACGGTTTGGCGACCGCTTTGATTCGCTTGGCGGCCGACGGGAGCTTGCGTCAGCACCTGGGGCAGGGGGGGCGGAGTAGTTGTGCCGAGCAGTTCGACCACCATCGCATGACGCTTGAAATCCGTCGGCTCTACGAGCGGCTTCTGGCACCGTGAGTTCGGGGAGGGCGTCGGTCAGACCACCAGCCGACCGCGTCCGCCACCGAATCGGCCGCATCATCGGCTCGCCCCGAAGGCCCCCGAGGCTGGACACTCCGGAGTTGCTCGTTGGTTTAACCACGCGATGGCACGGCAAACACCCTGATTCCCTCAGCTTCCCATGACGCAACTGCCGAAACAAAAAGGGGTTGCCAGCGTGGAGGCCGCGAGGTCTCGCGGATAATGGGCGACATGGGATGAGCAGGAACACAAGGGCACATAGGGAGACTGAAGTCGGGTTGCGATTGCCTCGTCGGCCCGCTCTACTTACAATGGGCTAACATGCGGCCCGCACGACCGGCGTTCCTCGTGGGAACGGCCCGGCGGTTGGGGGTCGCAACATCATTGCTCCCAAGACATTAGAGCCATCATCCGTTGACCGCATCCGCCCCCGGGAACCTCGGACCTTATCGACTACTGAACGTTGTTCATCGCGGCCACGACACGGAAGTCTGGCAGGCGTATGACGACGTTCGGCAGCGACGCTATTGCATCAAGACAATCAGCGAGCGTTACCGGAACAATCGGGAGCACCTAGGCTACTTGAAGCAGGAAGCATTCGTCCTGGGCGTAGTCGCCCACCCGCGGATCATCGGCACCGAAGGGTTTCACTCCGATCGCGGCCGGGCGTACCTGGTGCTGGAATGGTGCCCGGTACCCAATATGAAATCCTTCTTGCACCAAGAGAACCAGCAGCAAAACCGCGAGCGGATGAAACTGATACCGAAGATCATCCAGCAGGCGGCCGAGGGACTGGCCCAGGTCCACGAAAAGGGGTACGTTCATCGCGATGTGAAACCGGAGAACTTTCTGGTCAGCGAGGAGGGCGACGTGAAGTTGATCGACTTCGCCCTGGCGCAGAAGGCCCGCGGAGGAATCATGCGGCTGTTCAGTTTCAGATCGAAACGGCAGGGGACCCCCAGTTACATGGCCCCGGAGCAGATCCGTCGCGAGCCACCCGATTTCCCGGCAGACGTCTACTCGTTCGCTTGCACGATTTTCCATTTCCTGGCCGGTCGCCCCCCCTTCGTGGCCGACACGCCGGCTGAACTGCTGAACAAACACCTGAAGGCCGCCCCGCCATCGGTGGCCTCGATCGACCCATGTTACACGCCGGAGTTTGCCGAGCTGCTCCGATTCTCCCTGGCCAAGGACGCCCGACAGCGCCCGCCCACGATGATCGACTTCCTGGCCCTGCTCGGACAGGTCAAGGTTTTTCGGGCGAGGCCGAAGGCCGCTTCCGGATGAGAGGTTCCTGATCACCGGGGAATCACCGAGAGAACACGTCCAACCGCAACTCAAAACGACTGATCGAATATGGCTGGAACCGAACATCGCCTTTCTTTTGAACGACCGATCTACGAACTGGAAGCCCGGCTGGAGAAGCTCGACGGCAAGACGCCGCGCACGCCAGAGATTCGCAACGAGATATTCCGTCTCCGCCGCGAGTTGACCGACCTGAAGAAGCGGATTTACAGCAACCTGAAGCCGTGGGAAACGGTCGAGGTGGCCCGGCATCCCGAGCGTCCCATGACGACCGATTACCTCGAATTGGTCTTCGATGAATTCGTCGAATTGCACGGCGACAAGTTCTTCGGCGACGATCGCGCGATCCGCGCCGGTTGGGCCAAGCTCGACACCCAACGCGTGATGGTCATCGGCCACCAGAAGGGCAAGACCCTCAAGGAACGCAACGCCTGTTATTTCGGCTGCGCGCATCCGGAAGGCTACCGCAAGGCGATGGCCAAGATGCGATTGGCCGAAAAGTTCCGCATGCCCGTCGTCTGCCTGATCGACACGCCGGGCGCTTATCCCGGCATTGGGGCCGAGGAGCGCGGGCAAGCCCAGGTGATCGCCGAATCGATGTTCCACATGTCGCGGCTCCGCACGCCAGTCGTCTGCATCGTGATTGGCGAAGGCGGTTCCGGCGGAGCGCTCGGGCTGGGCGTGGGCGACCGCGTGGCCATGCTCGAGCACGCCTACTACTCGGTGATCAGCCCCGAGGGCTGCGCGGGCATCATCTGGAAGAGCCACACGTTCAAAGAGAAGGCGGCCGAGTCGCTGAAGTTCACCGCCCGGCACCTGTTGCGGTTCCAAATCATCGACGAGATCATCCGCGAACCGCTCGGCGGGGCGCATCGCAACCACCACCGCACGGCCAGCCAAATGAAGATCTTTCTCCGCGCCACCTTGCGGGAACTGCTGGCCACCGAAACCGACGCGCTCGTCGAGCAACGTTACCAGAAGTTCCGACGCATCGGGGCCTTTGTCGACGCCGGGGAGCCGAACAACCCGATCGCCGCCGAGGCACTGGCCCGCGAGGCCGACGGCGAGCAGGCCCCACTTGCCGCCGAGTCGCCGGCGGCGTCTAATGCTTCCTGACGGCCATGGTTTCCGTGGCCAGGCCCCCTTCATCCAAAGCAAGCCGGCTTCAGTCAACGGCGTCCATTTAGCAGCTACCAAGAGGACTCGCTCATGCGCAGCGGCAACCCCACGCTGAACAACAAAGTGTTTCAGGCGGCTCAAGTCATCGGCGCCGATCGGGCCGATACGATGACGATCGGCGGCACGGCCACCAAGACGCTGATCCTGCTGGCCGTCGTGGTGGTGCTCGCCACCATCGTCTGGTCGCAAACCGGCGTGGCTTTGGAAACGACCGGGGCGGAAACGATTCAGCGCGAAGGACAAATCCGCAGCCTCTCCGCTTTGCCCGGCAACGTACTGGCCTACTTGCTGGTCGGCTTGATCGGCGGACTAATCACGGCGTTGGTCGTTTCATTTAAGCCCACCACCGCGCCGATCGGGGCCCCCATCTACGCGGCCTTCGAGGGGGCTTTTCTCGGCGCGTTCTCCGCGATGTTCGAGTTCATGTACCCGGGCATCGTGCTTCAGGCCGTGTTGCTTACCTTCGGCACCATGTTCTCGCTGCTGGCCATCTATCAAACCGGCCTGATCCGCGCGACCGAGAACTTCAAGCTGGGCATCATGGCGGCAACCGGAGGAATCGCCCTGGTCTACCTGGCGACGATCGTCCTCGGGCTGTTCGGGATCAGCATTCCGCTGATTCACCAGACCGGCTGGGTCGGGATCGGCTTCTCGGTCTTCGTTGTGGTGATCGCCGCGCTGAATCTGGTGCTGGACTTCGACTTCATCGAAAAGGGGTCCGAGCACGGAGCGCCGAAGTACATGGAGTGGTACGGCGCGTTCGGCTTGCTCGTGACACTGATCTGGCTCTACATCGAGATCGTCCGCTTGCTGGCAAAATTGCAGAGCCGTGACTGACGCCGGTCGGTGGACGTCGGCGGATTCGCGCCGCTGACACCCCGATGTTCGCGCCATCTTGTTCGGCTGACACCTCGATGTTCGCGCCATCTTGTTCGGCTGACACCTCGATGTTCGCGCCATCTTGTTCGGCTGACACCTCGATGTTCGCGCCATCTTGTTCGCGCGAACGCATCGCCGGGCACTGGCGAGACGCCAGTGGCACCCTCCACGTCGGCAGGGGAGCCTCTGCGCAACGTCCGATAATGTCTCTTATGTTCGGTCGAACATCACACTGGGAAAGCAAAAACGCCTCGTGACGCCTCGGCAACGAGCCTCGGTGCAGGAAGTAGAACAAAAACCCGCGAACGCCGCAACCCCACCCGCAACAACCACGCCCGCCCCATTCTGTTCAACCTTGACCGATCCGCCCGAACCGGTCAACATAACGCCCATGAGACGCTTCCCAGGAATCCCGGACACCGAGCTCGCCCTCTTCGGCGGGGCAATCATGGCCATCTGCCTCGCCCTCTATCACCTCGCCCGCTGGTTGCTCACATGCCCCTGATCTGGAACACCAACCCCGACACCACATCGCCCACGGGCGGAGCGTGCGGAGCATGCCAAGCACTCGCCGGCAACCCGGACGGGCAGGGCTGGAGAAGCGAACTCGGCCCGGAGCTCGATCTGTGGGAGAAGGACGCCGCCGGCAACTGGCAACGACGCGATACCGCCGGCTACGCCGGCCTTCCGCCGCTCCATCCGAACTGTCGATGCGAAATCATCAACGTTGATCCGGGTTTCTGATGATCCTTCCCCCCGGCTACCGCCACACGATCCACCGACGCGGAACCCCACGCGTCCCCCAGGCGACCATCGACCTCATAGCCCGGCAACTCATCAACCACGCCGCCGGCTCCACGAGCAACGCCACACCCACCGCCACGCCGCCGATCGCCGACGCGTCACACCCCGGCCAACGTCCGGCCCGATAGCTTGCCCCCTCCCGACGCTGCGGCCTGGCCGCGTCCTGCGGCAAGCAGTGTTTTCCTTCGGGCCCAAGCGGCTCTCCGTTCGCCCCGGCCGGCTTCCTGCTCGTCGCCTAGGCTCCAGCGCCCAAAGCCGGCAGGGCTCACTGCCGCGGGCCCGAGGGGCATCCGTGCCCCAGTCCGGGGCTCAGCCCCTGCCCCGGGCTGGCGTCGCTTGCGGGGGCCCAACTGCGCGCGTCGCTCCGCTCTCGGGGCTCGCGAAGCCGCTGCGCGGCGGGCCGCTGCGCGTCCAGCGGGTGCGGCGTTCCGGGTGCGGCCGCCAACCTTTCCGCGCCCTCCCCGTCGCGCTGGCCGTCCGGAACCCTTGCCGCACCCGACACGCTCGCCCCTCACCCCCGGCTCCCCGTTCCCCGCTCGGGCCCCCGCAGCGTCCGCCATCCTCAGCCCGGGGCGTCCGGCGGCGGTGCTCGCCGGCTCAGCCGGCTGCGCTCGCCCCGCAGCCGCCGCCTTTCGCTCCCCCGTCCTCTCCGGTTGCGTGCCGGCGTCCACCCGTCGAGCCCTTCAACCGTTCAGCCGGCCGGCCCGCTTCTTGAACCGCCGCCGCTCACCGCCCCCAACGCTAGCCCCGCTGCCAACCCCCTCCCCGCTCCCTTCCGCCCCCCGTCCTCTCCGTTCCGGGCCGGCGTCCGCCCCCCTGCCCGCTTCCACGCGTGAACCATGCCGGCCCGGTCTGATCGCCACCGCCCAGCGGAGCGCAGTTTCCAGGAGTCGGGGACGCAAGCCCGCCGGCGTCGATCGAATCGCGGCCACCCCGGGACGACCCGAACCAGCTTCAGAGATCTCCGCCGGCCCTGGAAGTCAGCCGTTCACTTCCACGAGCCCCACGGCCGCCGAGCTCCCGGCCGCGCGCCGAAACACTCACACCCGAAACCTGCACGGATCCACACGGCAAGCAATGCAGGGCATGCGAACCATGCGACCGCACCCCGGGCAACGCTCAAACGGCCGCCGCTCCCACTCCGCCAACCATTCCAGATCATCGAGCCGACGCGACACCGAAACCCGCCAGCCCTTCGGACCCCGACGAACCATCGCCGCCACCGTCGCCCGACTGATCCCCAGCCGCCGCGCTACGCTCCGCATCGACTCACCCCCCTGCACCGCCGCCGCCACCGTCCGCGCTGTCGCTTCCGAATAGCTCATCCGCCCAGCATAGCCCGTTCCCGAGGAGCCCGGCCAGAGCATCATCCACGAAATCCCGCCGCCGCCGCCGATTCTTCGACCCCTTCGGCCGCCCAGGCCCGGGGCTGCACCCCTTCACGAAACGCCCCCGCTCGTCACGCTCGCCGGCCTTTGCCGGCCGCCCCACGTCGCGCGCCTTTCCCATGCTCCCACCTCGAATTATTCGCCAGGAAAACCGGAAATAACCGCCAAACCCCACATCCTCACCCGTTCACAAATTCAAATCGAGCCCGATCATTGACCGCCCCGCCCTGCCCCGGTACCATCCACCTGACGCCTCGGCGCGGCCGACCCCGCCCCGGGCTGACGGTGGCCGAGCCCCGCCACAGGGCAGGAGGCCCAACGCCCCAGGCAGGTCGGCCGCGCTCTTCTCTTCGAAGATCTCCAAACCAACGACAAACGGCCGACGGGAAACCCCGCCGGCCGTTCTGCGTCACGCAAGCCACCAACCGCTACGCCGCCCGCTCGCTATCATCGCGACCCCCGCACCACTGGCGGAGCTCGGCAAGGATCGGCTCGAGCGCCGCCACCGTCGCCGCTTCCGCTTCCACCGCCGAGGCTTCGGCCGTCGGCAACCCCGCCCGATACTCCGCCAGAGCGGCGGCCAGGTCAAGACAAACCGTCGCGAGCTCGAGCCCTTCCGCGTGCGTCAGAACGATCATGAGCGACCCCCTTTCTCGAAAGACGCCAGCCACGCATGCCGCCGACGCACAGCCTCGACAACATTGGGCGCACTTGCAACCCGAGCCGGTAAACCAGCCGATCGAAGCAAGCCCACGAGCTCCGCGTCATCGCGCGGCAACGTCGCCGGCAAACCAAGGACCGCGCCATCCACACGCGACCAGACCGCCGGCGACAACGCCACCGACAACCCGTCCGAGCTCTCCGCTTTCGATTTGAAGCGCGTCATGCTGCACCCCCTTCCTGATCAGGTAACCGCTTCATCCGCAGATCTTCCGGATCGAACAAACGCGGAGCGTGCGGACGCGTCCAGCCCGCCGGCCCGTTCACACCGCGGCAGAAGTCCGGAAGCCCAAACCCACCGCAGCCCTCGATCGTCGCCAGGTAAGCACGCGTCCACTGCAACGACCGATGGCCCAACAACCGATGCACCTCCATCACATCGCGCGTTTCCAGGTAACAGCGAAGCGCCGCCGTGTGCCGCAAGCAATGCGGAGAGTAGGGACGATCCCAAACGTCCTTCGTCCAATCACGAAGCCGCCGGCGGATCGCCTCATAAGAAAGCCGGCCGGCGTTGTGGGTGATGAACAGCCATTGCGACGCCTGAAGATGTTGGGCAGCGCTCCAGCTTCGCAGCTTCCGCCGCCTGATCTCCGCTTGCTGCTGAAGCAACGCCGTCGCGAAAGATTCCCCGATCGGCAAACGCCGATCAATGCCACCCTTCGCCGTGCGAACATGAAGCATCCCATCCGAAACGCTGACATCCTTCAGCCGCAGCCGATGCGCTTCCACCCAACGAAGACCGCACAACATGACGCCGATGCAAGCAGCATCCCGCCGCTTACTCGCCGACCTGTTCGCCCACCACGTGCGTTCCAACCTCGAACAAAATTCGTCCAGCCGATCCAAAGGTAAAGGCTCCACAACTCACCACCTTTCCGGTTCTGAGCGCATGAACGTGAGTCCGTGCGCTTCCCTACGATACGGGAACAACCGTCAACGATGGCGCTATAGACCCCCCAGCTTAGACCCCACTTGTGGGTAATGTCTCTTATGTTCGGTCGGATGCCGCTGGCGCCCGGGCTTTTTCGCCCCCCGGCCCCACGAGTCACGACCTTCCCTGCTCGCTGCCGGACGGTTCCCGCCAAGCACGCGGCAACTGCTCGGCCGCTTCGCGCACGGCGTCGAGAACGCGGCCGGCGGCTTCCTCCGCGGTCGCGTCGGGAGCGTCGGCGGCGCCCCCCTGCTCCGGCTCGCCGCCGATTGGCAGAGCCGAGTCGGTCGCCAGGCGGTCCAGGGTTCGCGGCTCCGGCGGCGCCTCGGGATCCAGTCGCCGATCCAACTCGTCGATGTACTTGCCCAGCACACCGCGCACCTCGTCCGGAATGACCGGATCGGCTCGTTGGATCAGCCTGGCCGTGTAGTATCCGCTGCGCGATTTCAACACCGCCTGACGAGCGGCTTCGGAAAGCGTCACCGCGAAAAAGGTGACCACCAGGCAAAGCAGCACGCCCTTGGCCAGACCGAAAATGGCCCCGATCTGGCGGTCGAACTCCCGCAGCCGTACCCGGTCAATCACGCCAGAAACGAAGCGGAAGATCAGCCAAATGACCAGCGAGGTGCCCAAATAGAGCACCAGCATGGCGATGAATCGATTCCAGGGTTCGCTCTCGCCGAACAGCGGTGCTAGCGGCCCGCCGAATTGGACCGCCACGGCGGCGCTGAGCACCAGCGATGCTAGCGATGCCAGCTGCCACGCCATGCCTTTCCAGGCGCCGAAGATGGTCGTGCCAAGCAGCAGCACGAGCATCAGGATATCGTATGCATGCATTGATGGAATCTCCTGAATCGCCGCGGACCGGTTGCGCGGGGGGCCAACGCGTGCCGGAGTATAGCGAGACGCTCGCGGCGTGCGAAGAGCAAACCGGCGAAGCATTCCACCTGGCAACGGACGGCAAGATGGCAAGGCAGGGGGGGCGGACGGGAGGCCGGCCTCGCACCCCGGCGAATGGCCCGCCGCGATCTGCCCTTGGCTCCGATCGGCGTTTCCGGCTACAACACCAGTGGTCGCCGTATGCGGCATCGAGGATGACGAACGCAGTCGAACGGAGTTGACACGATGGCTGGATTCAAAACCCACGTTACCTTCAGCGGCCTGATCGGGGTAGGCTACGGCAGCGCGGGCGTGCTGCTGCTCGACGCACCGCTTTCCACCTCTATTCTGGCTGGCGGCTTGTGCGGCGTGTCGGGCATGCTGCCCGACATCGACAGCGACTCCGGCATTCCGCTCCGCGAGGCGGTGGCGCTGACCGCGGCGATCGTGCCCATGATGCTGGTCGACCGGTTGAAGGCGCTGGACCTTTCGGCCGAGAGCGTGGTTCTGGTCGCCGCCCTGTTCTACCTGCTCGTGCGATTTGTCTTTGCGGAGATTGTCAAGCGAGTCACCGTTCATCGCGGCATGTTCCACAGCATCCCGGCGGCGATCATCTTCGGCGAGTTGGCCTTCCTACTCACCTCGGGCGACGACATGCACCTGCGATTCTACAAGGCGGGCGGTGTGTTGGCCGGCTACCTTTCACACTTAGCGCTGGATGAGATCTACAGTATTGAGTGGCGCTATGGATTGCTGCGCGTGAAGCGCTCGTTCGGCACGGCCGTGAAGATCTGGGGCGATAAGTGGATGGCCAACATCGCCACCTTCGCGCTGCTGGGGCTGCTGACCTTCGCCACGCTCTATGAGCCCACCTATCTGCGCGACCACTACCGGCAGCACATCGATCAGGCGGCCGATCGGGCAATCGACTCCACCGGAAAGACGGTGGAGACAGCCGGCCAGGTGATCGAGCGTTGGTGGCGTTAGGCGCGGACCTCCCCCCTACCCGGCCAGCTCGCGCGAGTCGATCCAGAGCGTGACCGGGCCGTCGTTCACCAACGAGATCATCATGTGGTGGCGGAACTTGCCCGTGGCCACGGCAATCCCTTGCTCGCGGACCGCCTCGACGAACGTGCCGTAGAGCCGCTCGGCCATCTTCGGCGGGGCGGCGGAACTGAAGCCCGGCCGTCGACCCTTGCGGCAATCACCCAGCAGGGTGAACTGGCTCACCACGAGCATTGCCCCGGCCACATCCTCCAGGCCAAGGTTCATTTTTCCCTCGGCGTCGTCAAAGACACGCAGCCCGGCTACCTTGCGGGCGAGCACGCATGCGTCGCGGTCGGTGTCATCGTCGGCCACGCCCAACAGGACGAACAGTCCCCGGTCGATCCGGCCGACCGTCTCTCCCTCGACCTCCACTCGGGCGGTGCTGACTCGCTGTATACAGGCTTTCATGCCCGCCGACAATATGCAAAGTGGCGGCGAAAAGCAAGCACCCCGTGGCGGCGAGCGTGCCGAGCCGTACAATGGGACAGCAGTTCTCGAATCCAGGTCCGCGGGCAATGCCCCGTGGGACGCCGGGACATGCAGAAATGCAGTCAGGATGAACAAAAAGGGAATTGGACACCAACCATCATTTCGTCTCCGTCATTCTGCGTATTGCATTCGTTACTCCGCCACTCACTCGCCCTCAGCCCCCTGGGGTGAATTTCGCTAATGACCGCTGCCAGAAACGCCACGCGCCCGTCGCCCTCGAAGAAGCCCCGCATCGCGCTGACGATGGGCGACCCGGCCGGCGTCGGCCCGGAGATCATTGCCGGCACGTGGTCGGAGACGATCATCCACGACTGGTGCCGGCCCCTGGTGGTCGGCCACCCCGAGGTGCTGCGCCGCGCAGTCGAGCTGTGGCAGACGGGCGTGGAGGTGGTCGAGATCGGCTCACCCGAGGACGCCGAGCCCGGGGCCGACGTCATCCCCTGCCTCGCTTGCTGCAACGACGAGGTGCTGGCCGTCGCGCCTGGCGAGATCAACGCGCGGGCGGGTCAGGCGGCGTACGAGGCCGTGGTGACCGCCGCCCGGCTGGCGTTGGAAGACCGGGTCGACGCGGTGACCACCTCGCCGCTACACAAGAAGGCGCTGCGGCAAGCGGGACATTCGTATCCCGGCCATACCGAACTGCTGGCCGATCTCTGCGGCGTCCGCGAGGTGGAGCGATTCGCCATGATGCTCTACCTCGGCCCCAGCGACGAAACGCTTGGACCCGACGGGCTGGCCGTGGTCCACGTCACGCTGCACACGGCCTTGCAGGATGTCTTCAGCCAACTCGACGAGGAGAACATTCTCGGTCGGGCACGCCTGGCCGATGCGTTCATGCGGCGGATGACGGGTCGGCGGCCTAAGATCGGCGTTTGCGCACTCAATCCGCACGGCGGCGAAGGCGGGCTGTTCGGCGATCAGGAGCAGCGGATCATCGGCCCCGCCGTGGAAGTAGGGCGCGGCGAGGGAATGCGGCTGGAGGGTCCCCTGCCGACCGATACGCTGATGGTTCGAGCCCGCGACGGCGAGTTCGACGCCGTGGTGGCCATGTATCACGATCAGGGACACATCGCACTGAAGCTGTTGGGGATGCATCGGGCCGTGAACGTGACCCTCGGGCTGCCGATCGTCCGCACCAGCGTGGCCCATGGCACGGCCTTCGACATCGCCTGGCAACGCAAGGCCGAGGTGAGCAGCATGGTCGAGGCCCTCCGCGTCGCCGCACGATTGGCAGTGAACCGTTGATGAGGTGAGGAGGCGAGGAGGCATGCACAGTGGCGAAAGCAGAATGATGAATGCAAGATGACCGGTTGAGTTCGATCCAGTCCGCATCCATTCAACATCCAACACCCAACATCCGAGACATGATCCAAATCGACGACTCCACTTGCTGGATGTTACTGGTGCGTCATGGGGCGACGGCCAACAATTTGCAACGCCCCCCCCGGCTGCAGGGCCGTGGCCTGGACGACCCCCTGAGCGAACTCGGCGTGAAGCAAGCCCAACGAACGGGCGCCTGGCTGGCCGATCAGCCAATCGGCGCGATCTACAGCAGTCCCCTGCTCCGGGCCCGGCAAACCGCCGAGGCGATCGCCGCACTGCACGGCCGGCCGATCGAGATTATCCAGCAGATCACCGAGGCCGACGTCGGCCAGTGGGAAGGGCTATGCTGGGATGAGATCAAGCAGCGCCACCCGAAGGAATACAACGGCTTCATGACCGATGCGGGCGTGAATCCCTACGTCGGCGGCGAAACCCTTCAGCAGGTGCTCGATCGCTCCCGCCCCGCGCTGCTCCGGCTAATGAGCGAGAATCCCGGCCAGCTGATTGTCGTGGCCGCGCACAACGTGGTCAATCGGTCATTCATGGCTGAAATGCTTGGCCTACCACTGCGGGCCTATCGCTCGATCCCGCAGGACAACGGCGGGGTCAACTTGTTGCGCTACCGCAATGGTCAGGTGAAGCTGCTGACGGTCAACAGCGTCTTGCATCTGGGCGATGCGGGTCGATAGCGAGATCGCGAAGACCTGCCGCGTTCCGTCATGATGCGAGACTCGGGCCCAAGCGCGTGGCGTCGTTTGTGGCCCCGTGCTTCATCAGCCCAAAGACGCCGTCAACCGGCTGGGCTGTCCACGCCCGCTTGACGCATCTTGGCGCGAGCGCGGGTGAGGATCGGGCCGATGGTGCCCATGGGCATGTTTACCCGGGAGCTGATTTCCTTGTAGGTCAGCCCTTCGAGATGATAGAGGCGGACGATCTGCTTCTCGCCATCGGCCAAACCGTCCATTAGTCGATCGACTTGCTCGGCGTTGCTGATGCGTTGTTCGACGGGCGGTTCGGCATCGACCGGTGGCGGAATCGGCGTGCCCCCCTGCCCCGCCCCGTTTGGCTGCCCCGCCGCGTTTGACCGTCCGGCTCCGGTTGACGCGTCCTGCCCGTGCATCACCGCTTCGCTCAGGCGGGCGGCCGACTTGCGGTCCAACAGCGAGTGAATCACCAACCGGCGCGCGACCACTGTCAGATACGTGGCCAGCGAACTCTCGCCACGGAAGCGTCGCAGCAAGGCGAAGTCGTTCTTGACAATCGCCAGCAGGATCTCCGCGCAGAGATCATCGCGATCTTCAATGGAGAGACGCACGCTTCGCGCTTGCGCGGTGTGATTGATGACATGGATCAACAGACCCATGAAGCGGTCGACGAAGTCCTCCCAAGCACGTGGCTTGCCCTGGAGGCACCGGTCGAGTAGATTGCGATCGATCTCGGAGAGTCCCACGCTATCGTCCCCCGGTTTGTGCGCGCCCTTACGGCCCGCGTCCCCCATCGGCGTCAGGCCCGACTGTCGCCATGGGGAACCCGACCCAGACGACGGCAGCGACCCGGGGGCGACGCAAGCCTCCGTTGCGTTGTCGTCATCCGGCGTATGGTGACCGCGTCCACTCGGGACGGCAGCCACCTCTGCACCTTTCGATTGTAGGCAGAATCGCCGCTCTTAGCAAGCGATCCCTTCGGAAAATCACGACAAACGCCGCACCGCCGCCAAAGGGACTGCCTCCCGATCGCCAGCCGTCGGGTCGGATGCGGTTTGACCATGGGCGGCTGCCCGGGGTACAATTGCCCGGGAGCGTCGGGTTTGGTCCCGATGTCACGTAAGCCCCAGTCGGATCGAGACTTGCCACGGCCGGCGGATGGCAGCCGCTGGTGGAATGTCCGCTACTCGAGAGTCTTATGACCCACGTTATTTGCGAACCCTGTGTCGACTGCAAATACACCGATTGTGTGGAGTTTTGCCCTATTCCGGGCGGCTGTTTTCGCGAGGGAGACCGCCAACTTTACATTGACCCGGTGAAGTGTATCGATTGCGAGGCCTGCGTTCCGCGTTGCCCCGTCGAGGCAATTTACGTGGATGAGGAAGTGCCAGAGAAGTGGCGGTGCTACATTGAGCTGAATGCAACTCACGCGCCAAACTGCCCTCCGATCACGGAGAAGCGTCCCCGTGAACCGTAGAAACCGCGAGCGGCTGCGCCCGACGCGGCCGGGGGCCGCCAGCGCGCCTTGGACCCACCCCCGCATGGCCAGCCAGCCAGCCAGCCGATCCTGCCGTGCCAGCGCGACAGAAGAGGGTCCAAGGCTAAGCGCCGCCGGCGCATTAAGACGCCCAAGCGCAGCGCCGCTACCCCGGCCGTCGCCATCACTTGGGCGGCCGCTGTCACTCAGGCGCTCAATGGCGGGCTGCCTGCCGACCCTGGTCTCATTGCTAATCGCCCCCCTGATGACGGAACGCGGGCTGGCCGCACCGGCCGCCGACCTCGCCGGTCGCTGGCCCATGGAAACCGTGGTCATGGAATCGGGCCGTCGATACTCGGGACTGATCGAGAACGGCGAAGATGGTTGGCTGCGGATGATCGAAGTGAACCGCGACCCGGGCCGGCCGATGCATTTGGTGATCCTGCCGATCCAGAAGAGCGACGTGCGGCGAGTTCAGCGTTTAGATGAGTCGCAACGCGAGAAGCTCCGCCGACGCATCGAGCGGTTCCGGCATCGGGCATCCATCCAGGCAGCTCGTGAAGCGGCCGTGGAACTCAACGAGGGGAAACTCCACGACCTGCCGATGCGCATCTACCACGGCGCTTGGTTCCAGCTGGCAAGCACGGCCGAGCCAGCGATCGTGCGCCGCGCGGTGATAAGGACCGACCAACTCTTCACTGCCTTCCGGCAACTGCTGCCACCACGGTATGCTCCGGACCGAGAACAGAATGCAACGGGGCCGGAGGCCACACACCCCCTGCCCCACCCCAGCGAAGCCGCTCCCGTCGACCGTTTCCGGCGTCCCAGGCTGGTGCTGTTTGCATCGGACGAAGAGTATCGCCGCGCGCTGCGCGAGTACGGCTTGTCGCTCGACAATCCGGCATGCTTCCTGCAACGCGAGAATCTGGTGCTCCTGTCCAGCGACTTGCGGAAGGAAGGCGGAAAGCTCCGCGACATCCAGGCCCGACACGAGCGCCTCGCCGACGAATTACGGGCACTTGAGGAGGGCCTATCGCCGCGGATGGCCGCCCGAGCGAAACAGCTTGGCGAGCAGGGATACTCGCGCTCGGTGATCTCGAGCATGCTCCGTCGCGAACGAATCCTTGCGGAACGGGCGATCGAGGCCAAACGCGCCGAAGTGGAGCTGTACGATCGGCTCAATCGGCAGGCCATGCAGCGCGTCACGCGGCAGGTGTTTCGTCGGCTCTTTCACGAGGGGTGGCACAGCTACGCGGAGTCATACGTCTATCCGTCGGAGAAATGGGAGCTGCCTCCCTGGTTTGCCGAGGGGATGGCGCTGATGTTCGAGTCGGCATTGCTGGAGTCGGACACGCTTCGGATCGACGCCCCCAATCGCGCCGCCCTCAAGACGCTGCAAGCCGATCTGCGGAGCCGCCACCCGCTGACGCTGGCCGAACTACTCGCCGCCGACCGCGAAGCGTTTCTGATTGACGACGACGCCCAGGCACCTACCGACCGGCTCTACGCGGCTGCATGGGGGCTGGTATACTACCTCGCTTTCGAACGGGATCTACTCACGCGGGCTAAGTTGGATAGGTACCTAGCCGGCCTCGCCGCGGCCGACCGAACAACGCGCTCGCAGGTGCAACGGTTTGAACAAGTCGTCGGCCAACCGCTCGCCGAGTTTGAATCTCAATGGCGTGCAGCCATGCTCCGGTTGCGGTAGTCGCGGATGAATGGCCGTCCGGATCGATCGAGACGCCGACGGTGCGGACCGAGCCGTTACACAGCGCGATGTTGAAACCCGTCGAATGATCGCTGCCCCCCACCCGAAAGACCGGTGCCGTTGCACGGAAGCCACGGTCCGCTATACTGCCGGGAAGCGAGCGTGAAGGGTTCGGCCCAGGAAGCAAGCCACCCACTTGGCCGCCCCTGCCGGCGGCCGGGCGACTGCCGGTAGCCAGGGGACGTTGCCGTTGGCGTGTTTCTGGTCCCCAAGGCCCTCCCCGGTCATATCGCCCCGTTTTCGACTTCTTGGTTTCCCGGTTTCCAACACTCCCAATTTCAACACCATGCCAGGCAAACGTGTATTGATCGTCGGCGGCGTGGCCGGAGGCGCCTCTTGCGCCGCGCGGCTCCGCCGCATGGATGAATCGGCCCAGATCGTAATGCTCGAGCGGGGCCCTCATGTCTCCTTTGCGAACTGCGGGCTGCCATACTACCTCGGTGGGGTCATCGAGGACCGTAGTGCCCTGCTCGTGGCCACGCCGGATCGTTTTCGGACGGCGTTCAATGTGGACGTGCGGGTAAGACACGAAGTCCGCTCGATCAACCCGGCCGAGAAGACGATCGAGGTGGCCGATTTGGCTGCCGGCACCACGGCGGTCGAAGCCTACGATGCACTGGTGCTCGCCCCCGGGGCGGAGCCGGTCCGACCACCGCTACCGGGGATCGACTCGCCCGGCGTGTTCACCCTCCGATCGTTGGAGGACACCGACGCAATCCAAGAGGCCATCAAGGGGCGCAATGCACAGCGGGCGGTGATCATCGGCGGCGGATACATCGGGCTGGAGATGGCCGAGAACCTGGTCAAACGCGGCCTCTCAGTCGCGCTGCTCGAGCTACTCGATCAGGTGATGGCGCCAATGGACGCCGAGATGGTGACCCCGGCCCAGGACGCACTCCGTCACCACGGCGTCGACCTGCGATTGCAGACCGCCGCCTCGGCGATCCAACCAGGGCCCGGCGGCGATTCGCTCGCGGTCCAGACCACCGCGGGTGAGCATCTGCCGGCCGATTTGGTGATCGTCGCCGTGGGGGTGAAGCCTGAAACACGTTTGGCCGCCGACGCCGGGTTGGAACTGGGAACCACCGGCGGGATCAAGGTCGACGAGCAAATGCGCACGAGCGATGCGAGTATTTTTGCCGTGGGCGACGCCGTCGAGGTGCGCGACTTCGTCACCGGCCGGCCCACGCTGATCCCGCTGGCCGGACCGGCCAATCGGCAGGGACGCATCGCCGCGGACGTGATCGCCGGTCGCGACGCCCGCTTCCGCGGCACGCAGGGAACAGCCGTTTGCGGACTGTTCGACGTGACCTTGGCCATCACGGGCGCGACCGAGAAGCTGTTGCGCCGCGAGGGGATCGCGTATCAGAAAAGCTACACGCATTCGGCGCATCACGCCGGCTATTACCCCGGCGCGGAGCAGATGACGATCAAGCTGTTGTTCGATCCGGACGACGGGCGGATCCTCGGCGCGCAAGCCGTGGGCCGCGCGGGAGTGGAGAAGCGGATCGACGTGATCGCCATGGCCGTTCAGAAAGGCGGCACCGTCTTCGACCTCGAAGAGGCCGAACTCTGTTACGCCCCCCAATACGGAAATGCCAAAGACCCGGTGAACATGGCGGGCTTCGTCGCCGGCAATATCCTCCGCGACGATATCGACGTGGCTCATTGGGATGAGTGGCAACGGCTCCAACAACAACCGGCCGACGAGCGAACGCCCGTGGTGCTCGATGTCCGCCCGCCGGACAAGGTGGCGGCCGCGGCGGTACCCGGCACCATCAAGGTACCGCTGGGAGAACTGCGTGCGAAGCTCGACGAACTGCCCCAAGATCGCGAGGTCTGGGTCCATTGCGGCATTGGCCAGGCCTCGTACTACGCCAATCGGATTCTGCGTCAGCGCGGTTTCGAGCGGGTGCGCAACCTCTCGGGCGGAATCACCAGCTACAAGATGCAGCCCTAGGGCCTTGAACGGTCACGCCGTTCGATCATTCGTACTTTGTATTCGTCTCGGATTTCGTAGTTCAACGTGCGCGGGAAACTCGCTCATTCTGCACTAAAAAACCCAAATCCCTCGCTCCTATCATGCCCGTCATGCAGACAGCGCCTGGGCCGGTGGCCGTCATCGATGGCCGTGAGGTGCTCTACTTTGCCGGCACGGCGTATCTGGGGCTTCAGCGCCGAGCGGAAGTCGTGGAGGCACTCCGTGAGGCGGCGCGGATTGGGGGGATGGGACCGGCCACGTCGCGATCCTCGACCGGCTACGGCGACTCCCCTGCCCTGCTCCGCTTGGAGCGTGCGGCGGCCGACTTCCATGGTTGCCAGGCGGCCTTCTGCGTTGGCTCGGGATACCTCGGCCCACGGGTCCTCTTGGGCGCGCTGGAGCAGTCGTTCGACGTCATCTTGATCGACGAGGCAGCGCATGGCAGCCTCGCCGACGCCGCCGGCCAGTCGGCACGCCTGCTGGTCCCATTCCGGCACGCCGATCCCGGTGACCTATTGGCGAAGCTGCACGACCACGTCCTGCCCGGCCGCCGCCCGATGGTACTCACCGACGGGGTCTTCTCCGCCACCGGCCGCATCGCGCCGCTAACCGACTACCATGACGCCCTGCGAGCCTATCCCGGCTCCGCCCTGCTCGTGGACGACGCTCACGGACTGGGCACCCTGGGTACCGAGGGACGCGGTACGCTGGAGTACTTGGGGCTCGGGGCCCGGGCAGCGGTGAACGAATGCCCGCCAGGCATGCTTGCGGACGGTTCGGCCGATGGGCCTCCAACGGCGGCCGGCCGGGTGTATCTGTGTGGCAGTCTGGCGAAGGCCCTCGGTGGCTACGGTGGGGTGATCGCCGGATCGCGGGAGTTTGTGGCGTGGCTGAAGCATGTCAGTCCGGTGTATGCCGGGGCCACGCCTTTGCCGGTGCCCATTGCGGCGGCGACGGCAACGGCCATCGAGCTAGCCCGCACGGAGCCCCGGTTGCGACAACGACTGAGAGAAAACGCGGCCCGACTCAAATCGGGCCTGCGCGTTCTGGGATTGCCCGTCTCGATGGCGCCCACGCCAATGGCCGGCTTTTCGCTCGGCGGCGAACCACTGATGCGACGGATCCACGCCGAATTACTGCGGCGCGGCGTGGCCATCGCCTACTTATCGAATTACGCGGGCCTTTCCGGTCGCGGCGCGCTGCGTATGGCGGTTTCCGCCGAGCACACGCCGGCGATGATCGATCGACTACTGGCGGAATTGGCGGCTGCCGTTGGCCAACTCATGCCTAGTCAACCCTTGGCGAAGCAAACCGCGGAGTCCGCTCCCGCGCCGGAAACCTTCGACCCTTCGTCCGCCGGCTGAGCGTGTCGGCCGGGCGGTTTTCCGTCACGGCGCGAGTTGTTACCTGCCGGCCGTCGGTCGGGTTTCAATCGAGCTTTGAGCGCAGCGCGCTGACCACGTCCTTGGGCAGGAAGCGGAGCAGTTCCTCGTCGCCGGCCACGGTGGCGATCTGTTTGATCAGCGAACTGGAAACGTGGGCCAATTCGCCGTCGGCAATCATGAAGAGCGTCTCCACGTCGGGAGCCAAGCGGCGGTTGGCCATCATCATGGTGATTTCCGCCGGGATGTCGGTGATGGGCCGCACCCCGCGGACCATGATCCGCGCGCCGCATTCCTTGACAAACTCCACGGCAAGGCCATTGAACGTGCGAATCTCCACGTTGTCCAAGTGCCGCGTCGCATTGAAAATGAGTTCTCGGCGCTCCGCGTCGTTGAAAAGCGGTTCCTTTTCGATGTTCACGCCCACGCCGATCACCAGACGGTCGAAGAGCCGGCTTGCCCGCTCCATGACGTTAAGGTGGCCCAATGTGATCGGATCAAAGGAACCGGGGTAGACGGCGATATGTGGAACGGAAGGGCTCATGGCGGTGGATGATCGGTGGTGGACAGGCCGTGTTTTGCGGCGAAGTGGTTGCTGAAAACGCGGACGGGCGACGATATGCCGTGGTTTTACACACTGGAGATCGCCGCGACAAGGCGGTCGACGTCTTCCTCATTGTTGTACGCGTGGGGACTGATCCGCAATCCAGCGCCGCGACAACTCAATACAACCCCCTGCTCCAAACACACACGCCGCACGTGGGCCGGGTCGCGTTCCGGTAAACTGAAGGTAACGATTCCGCTGGCATGCTCCGGCGAGCGGTTGCTGACGATCCGAGCGCCAGCCTGACGCAGCCGCGCGCATGCCATCTCGGTGACCTCCAACACGCGGGCAGCAACACGCTGGAAACCGATTTGAGCGAGTAACTCAAAACTGGCGTCGAGCCCGATCAGGCCGGCGCAATTCGGCGATCCCCCTTCGTAACGCGCGGCGGTCGGTTTGAGTCGCAAATCGACTCGGCTGAAGTCCATCGCGTCGACCACGCTATTCCAACCGACGCCGAGTGGGCGGAGCCGATCGAGGTGTTCACGCCGAACGTAGAAGATGGCGGCTCCCTCCGGGGCGAGCATCCATTTGTGCCCGTCGGCGGCGAGGAAGTCGATCGGCGTGGAAGCAAGGTCCAGCGGGAAGACCCCGAGCCCCTGGATGGCGTCCAGCATCAGCAACGCCCCGCGACGGTGGACCAGTTGAGCCACGGCATCCAAATCATGACGCCAGCCGTTGGCGTAGGCCACCCAACTGAGTGAGACCAGGCGTGTCCGCTCGTCGCAAGCGGCGTCGAGGCGATCGAGGTCGAGCCGCCCATCGTCGCCGACTTTGACCGTCCGGACCTCGACACCCCGATCGGCCAGGTTGAGCCAGGGGTACTGATTCGAGGGAAACTCGTCGGCCCGAAACACCACGTTGTCGCCCGGCCGCCAGGGCAATCCCTCGGCCACCAGGTTGATGCCGGCGGTGGTGCTGCCGACCAGTCCGATTTCGTCGGTCGAGGCTCCCAGCGACTGCGCAACCCGCTGTCGCAGGGCCTCTCGGCGGTCCATCCAGGCCGGATAGTGGACATCGCCGTTGTCGGTGGCGTCATCCAGCCAGCTGGCGATGGCCCGCCGGGCCGGCCCACTCAGCGGGGCCACGGCTGCGTGGTCGAAGTAGGCCCATCGCTCGGCGACCGGCATTTCCCGGCGAAAACGGTCAAAAAGGGTGCTCTCGGTCACGATGTCGTCCTTGGCGGTGGAGATTCTCACGGGGAGCAATTATACTAGTGAGCTAGGGTCGAGCATACCAAGGGCCTCGGCATACTGAGGGCCACGGCATGCCAAGGGCCGCAACGCCCGGAGGCTTGTGTGGTTCGCCCGAGAAAAGTCATGCCGGTCGCGGGAGACAGCCCCCGGCTAACGGATAAAAGATTCGCGAAACCTTCAAAGGACTTGCATCGATGTCCAAAGCGCTTTGCTACGCCGGGCTGGTGATCTCCGGACTGATCCTGCTGGTATTCGGCATGGATCTGACCACACTCTTCCTGATGCCGGAGAGCGCTTTCCCCTTCGGCGGCGCCAGCATGATGATGGATCTTGGATTCGTACTGGCCTCGATTGTGCTCGGCTATCTCAGTTGGGTCACACTCCGCGAACAAGAGTGAAACGCGCCAAGTTCCCGCCCTGCCCCGCGAGGACTTCACACGCGGCTACGCTTCCGCGGCGCCGTTTCCTCTTGCGTGGACAAGTGCTCTCTCGCAGGCTAACAATTCAGCCATCCGACGCGGGCCACGCAGCGAAAATCTTGACCGTCGTTCCCACGCAGAGCGTGTCCCGCATCAATCATCCTCCGCGGCGATGATTGCGGCAATCAGTCCATCGGTCGTATACTCGTCAGCCTCGACGCTGGGCTCTAATCCCAGTTCGCGCAGCGTCGCCGAGGTGACTGGGCTGATGCTGGCCAGCCGAACCCGAGTCAGTTCGTCGCCGAACAGCCGAGCCAACGATCGGGCGATGGCGGAACTGGTCACCAGCACCCAATTGATACGCCCCGCCCGAACCGCTTCGGCCACGGCCGGCCTGGCCTGCCGCACGTCGGCGCTGGTGTAGACCACGACTTGGTCCACTTCGATGCCCTCTGCCCGAAGCATCTCGGCCAGAATTTCACGCCCCCGGCTGGCGCGGGCCAGTAGGACGCGACGTGGAGCAGGTGAATCCGCCAAGGCCTCGATCAGGGCGTTCGCCAGCGATTCCGCACGATATGACTCCGGAACCAGGTCCGCCCGCAGCCCGACGGACTCCAGCGATCGGGCGGTCGAGGGACCGATCGCCGCCAGGCGGAGGTGGGCCAGTGCCCGGCGGGGATCGTCGCCCCGGTGGGCGATCCGCCCGAGCATCCGCTCCACGCCATTGACGCTGGAAAAGACGAGCCAAGTGTATTGTTCAAAGCGGTCGATGGCCGCGTCGACCGGTTCCCAATCGGGCGGATCGCCGATTTCGATGGCCGGCTGCAACCAGACATCCGCGCCTAAGCGATCCAGACGATCGGCTAGCTCGTCGGCTTGTCCCACGGGTCGGGCGATCAAGATGGCTTTCCCACGCAGCGGCTGTTGCCTCTGGCTGGCGGGAGCCCAGTGACGCCCGATGGCCTTGCCGATCAGGACAACCGCCCTGCCCTGCCCCGCCTCACGAGTGAGCGTGCCGGCAAGCTGCCCAAGCGTTGTGCGGATCGGCGATGCGGCCGAGCGGGCTGGCCGGGCCTCGTCCACCACGTCGACCATCAATACCAGCGCGGGCAATTCCGGAGAAGCTCCGCCTTCGAGCAACCAAGGTACCCACGTGGGGGAAACGTCCGAATCAACCGACACGGCCAGGGTGCCGGGCACGTCGGCCAGCGCGGTGATCCTTGCCCGGGTTATCGATTCCATCTCTTCATCGGGGCGAGGGATTTCCACGAAAGTCACCGCGGAGGCGAAATCGGGATGGGTCACCGGCGCCACGGCCTCGGCAGCCGCCCAGGCCGGGTCGCCGACACCGGAGACAAGCCTTATCTCGTATCCGCCCGTCTCTCCCGTTGCGGCTGGCAGTCCTTCGCCACCGGATCCCGACTTACGATCCTCTGGGTTCGCGGCCGCCAAGCGGTCCAGCAGCGCGACGGTATGGGGAAACGAAGCCGGGTCACCCGGCAGCAGGAGCGCTACCTTCTGCCCGGCCACCGCCCGCCGCGCGAGCCACTCGGCGACAGCCGCCAGAGGCCAACGGCCATCGGTCTGCGGCGGCCCCAGTGCATCGGCAAAAACCACCTCTATCGAGGGGTTTGACGCCTCGGCAAGCCGTCGGTCGGCCGGGCGGGTAATCAAAACGGCGTCCACCTCGGCCAGTGCCCGCCGAGCAGCCAGGGAGGCGAGGGCCGGATCGCCCGGCCCAGCGCCGACGAGCAGGACTGAACCGCCCGGGTGTTTCGTGTGGGGTTTCATCGGTTGGCCGTTGCGTTGGCTCGTGGCCTTGGTAAAATGGATAGTTGCCTGGCGACGTTTCCACTCACTCGGTTTTCGACCGGCGGCCGACTTCAGCCCAGTTTTCCACCGACTACGCGACGGCCTGGCTGCTAATCACCTTAGTCCTGGCTGTTGTCAACGCAAGAGCCCACTTGATTATGGCATCCGAAGACACCGAAAAAACACCCGACGGTGGGGGAGGGGACGGAGTTCGTCACCCTCTTTCTCCGGCGAAAAAGAAGCGTCTGCAGAAGGTCTACGAGCACGCCACCAAGCAGATTTCGCAGGAGAATTACGATTACGCGACCCAACTGCTGATGAGTTGCGTCAGCGAGGACCCGGGCAATCTGGAGTATGTACAGAGTTTCATGGAGAGTCTCCAGAAGAAGTACGGAAACAACAAGAAGGGGGCCAACTTCGTCCTGCAATTGAAGGAGCGGGGGTCGAAAAGCGCGATGAAGAAGGCCCTCGGACACGACGAATGGATGGGGGTGATCCGTAACGGGCTGAAAGTGCTGACGGTCAACCCCTGGGACGTACCCACGCTGCGAGCCATGGCCACCGCCTCGGAGAAGATGGGCGACGGCGACGTGGAACTCTACTACCTCAAAAGCGCCCTACCGTCCAAACCAAACGACCCGGAACTCAACCTGCAGTGCGCCGAAGCACTCCGTACGCGGCGGTTGTTCGATCAAGCGATCGCCTGTCTGCATCGGGTTGAGAAAGTCCGCCCAGACGACGAGGAGGTCCAGAAGATGATCTCCCGCTGCGCCCTGGAGAAAACCATGGCACGCGGCGGACTGGGCAAGGGTGACCCCACCAAGCGGCAACAAGCCGAGCAGGAGAAGGCCACCGTCCAGAGCGGCGGCAAAACGCGCGAACAAATGCTCGAAGAAGCCATCCGCAACCAGCCGAGCGAGGTGGGGCCCTACTTGGACCTCTCGCAAATCCACATCGACAACGAGGATTTCCAAAAGGCTGAGGACGTCCTGGGTCGGGCCTACAAAGCCTCCAACGGCGATCCCGATATCCGCGAACGCTGGGAGGACGTGCAGTTGCGGAATCTCCGGCTCAAGCTGATCAAGACCGAAGATCAAGCCAAAGCAGCCGGTACCGACGAGGCCAAGCAGGCCCTCAAGCAGGCACAACGGGCACTGGTCGAGAAAGAAGTCGAGGTCTACGAGCACCGCGTCGAACGTTACTCTGCCAACCTGGAGTTCAAGTTCAAACTGGGACAGCGATACCAGATGGCGGGTCGTTTCGACGAAGCGATCAAACAATTCCAGGCGGCCCGGAGCGACCCCCGCCGGAAGGGGCTCTGCCTGCTCGCCCTCGGGCAGTGCTTCCAGAAGATCCACCAGAATCGGCTGGCGATCGACCATTACGAACAGGCAATCAAGGAAATCTCCGATCGCGACGCCGACAACAAGAAAATGGCCCTTTATCTGGCGGGCCGCATCGCCCTGAAGCTGGAAGACTTCGCCCGGGCCGAGAAATACCTCAGCGATCTGGCTGCCCTGGACTTTTCGTACCGAGATGTTCGGGAGCTACTGGACAAGATCGCCCAAATGCAGGAAAATGAGGGGTCCGATGATTCCGTTGACTGATGGCGGGACCGGTGCGGCATGCCGAACCCTCGGCCGGGCCGCTGATCCCGTTGTTCTGGATCGGTCGGGCGAGTCGCCCGCCGAGCCGTTTTTCATAGGAAATCGCGTCCCCGGGGAAAGCCAGCCGCCCTGGTGACCTGCCCAGTTTGAACACCCCGCAACCTCGCTACGGAAACCGATGCCCAACTCTCGCAGCGCCAAGAAACGTCTTCGTCAGAACTTCACCCGCCGTGCCCGGAACCGGAGCACGAAGTCGAGCATCCGCAGCGAATGCCGCAAAGTCATCGAAGCGGCCTCGGCTGGCGACGTCGAGCAGGCCGAATCGGCCTTCCGCACCGCCTGCAAGAAGCTCGATAAGGCCGGAGCCAAGAAGATCATCCATCGCAACGCAGCCGCTCGCACCAAGTCGCGACTCTCCGCCCGCATCAAGGCCGCCAAACAGACGGGCTGATTGCCCGGCGGTGCTCATCGGTCGGCGGTACACTTCGGTCAGCTACGGGTGTGCTTCAGGGTGAGACGGCCGGGTGCCACGGGCGTCTCGCCCGTACAGACCGTCATGTCGCCGGCTGGTGACTCCATCCGGACGCGGCTACTCCACCTCTGGGGCCCCTAGATCCTCCTCGTCGAAGACCACCCGCTCGGCGTCGAAGACCGGCCCCTCGACGCAGGTGCGCCGATAGTCCCAGCCGCCGCCCGTCTCGTTGCGAATCTTCGCCACGCACGAGAAACAGATGCCGACCCCACAAGCCATCGGCGTCTCCAGCGACACTTGGCAGGGGATGCCCAATCGCCGTGCCTCGCGTGCCGTGGCTTCCATCATCGGCTCCGGTCCACAGCAGACGATCCGGCAGCCCTGGGCCGATCCCCCGGCGACCGACTCGATCAACTCGGTGACCCGGCCGTGATGCCCGCGCGAACCGTCTTCGGTGGCCAGCCGCACGTCAATTCCCGCCTGCTGGAAATCCTCGACGCCGGCCAGGTAGTCGGCCGATCGGGCCCCGTAGCAGAGGGTGACCCGTGTCGGCTGCACCTCGCGCGGTGGCTCTCCGTAGGTGCGGCCGCCCAGGTGCTCGCGCCCCAGGGCTAACATGGGCGTTTGGCCGATGCCCCCGGCGACCATCAGCAGATGTTCCGTCCGCTGAATGGGAAAACCGTTGCCCAGCGGCCCCCACACGTCGAGCACGTCGCCCGGCCCAAGCCGGGCCAGCCGGCTGGTCATTCTGCCGATCACCAGATAGACGATGTCCACGGACCATGGCTGGCCTGCTCCGTCCAGAACGACATCGTACAACGCCAGCGGACGGCCGAGGAGCGGATCGTTACGCCCGCTCAACCGCATCATCACGAATTGCCCGGGCACAATACGGCGAGCCAACTCTGGTGCCTCGAAGCGGATGCGGCAGGTATCACGGCCAATCTCGACGTTCTCCACCACTCGGACTGTGCCTTGCCATGCGTGGTCGGGGAAACGTGGCTCGATGGTTTTCAATTCAGACATGGCGGTTCTCCGAGCGGGCGCTCGGCATGGTGGCCGCTTTGCGCAAGGCGGCAAGCTCTTTGCGATCGAGGCGGCGGAACTTGCCCGGGGCCAGCTCACCCAACCGCACTGGACCGACGGCCACGCGTACCAGCCGCATCACTTTGTGTTCCACCGCGGCCAGCATCCGCCGGATTTCCCGGTTGCGGCCCTCGCGGAGCACCATTTCCAAGACGGTACTCTGTTTGTGGTGCGAGCGGACCTTGACGCTCTCGGCCTTGGCAATTCCCTCGGCCAGGCGAACGCCCCGCCGGAGCTGCGCAAGCACCTCGCGCCCCGGCCGGCCGGCCACTTGCACGCGATAGGTCTTGGCCACGCCGTAGCGTGGGTGGGTGAGCTGATTGGCCAAATCGCCGTCGTTGGTGACCAAAATCAGCCCCTCGCTGTTCAAGTCGAGCCGCCCGACGGGGAATAGCCGCCGACCGTCTTCGCTGGGCAACAGGTCGATCACCCGCGGGCGACGCTGCGGGTCGCGATTCGTTGAGACCACACCGGTCGGCTTATTCACCGCGTAGCAAACCAATTTTGGCTGGGCCAAGGGTTCACCATCGACGCGGACTTCCTGCCGCCGTGGATCGACGCGAGTACCAAGCTCGGTGACCACCTGGCGATCGATCTCCACCCGGCCCGTGGTGATCAACTCCTCGCATGCTCGGCGGCTCCCCAACCCGGCGGCGGCCAGAACCTTCTGCAGACGTTCTGCTTGCGGCTCGGCGCCCGCCTGCTTGGCGCCCGCCTGCTTGGCGGGCGGGCCGCGGCGTTTGCCAGGGGCGTTCTTGGGCGACGGCCGGGACGAGCGCTTGGTCGACCGGCGGGTGGAGTTGCGTTTGGCCATCCCCCGATGATAACGCAAGAAGGGCCGGCCGTTCAGCCCGGGGACTGCAATCAGGCAGCAGAACCGCAACGCCCGTCTCTCCCACTCCCACGTCTCTTCCACCTCACGCAGCGGACCAGCAGCGCGGAGGACGGGGGTGAAGAGCGTAAGGCTGGTATCCCGCCGATCACCTCGGCGCATCGTCGACTCAGCGCATCGTCGACGACCAGTTCCAGGGCAGCCAGCCGGATCGATACCAGGGCGGCGGGCTGGGCTGGCGCGCGCGGTCCACCTCCGCCATGGGACGCTCGTAGCCCGGCGGACGCGAGCCCATGATTCGCGGCCCCGGCTCGTTCTCCGGGTAGGGATCGAACCGTTCGGCCCGCGCTTGCTGGTAGTCGGCCGTGCCGGGGTGGAAGATCGTCGGCGGGGCCAGACTCTGACAGCCCGAGCCGAAGCCGGCCAGCAGAACGATCAGGCCAAGCTGGGGACAAAGGCGGGAAATGCGGCGGTTCATCCGGGCGGCTCCTCGCTCGGGGGGGGTGATGTTGAAGCGGGGCGGGATTATAGGCGGCCGCCCCCCCGGCGGGAAGGCGAGTTCGTCCTCGGCCGGGCAGCCACCCCTGGGAGAGTCCATCGACGCGACCGGCCATTCGACATAAACCTATTATCCGCAATAACATAAGACCGGTAAGCTGTGCAGGTCGTGCCGGTTAAGCGGGGAAATGAACTGCGTCATCCAGGGGGGAGAACCGGGCTCTTGCACCCGCAGACCGCAGCCCCACAACTACCAACCCGAACGTCCGAGCCGATCACCTCGCGTTGGTGTGCGACGCCGCTTCGGAATTTTCAGCCGCCTATCTAATCCGGCAGATACCCGTCCAGCAGCACCGTCGGTTCGTTTGGCGTCACTTTCACCGCCCCGACCGAGGCGGGCAGGAGCATTGTGTCACCGCGTGTGAGCGGGCGTTCTGCTGGGTCGCCGGCGACGTTGACTGAACCGGTCAGCACGGAGACGATGTGGCAGCGCTCTCCGCCACCCAAGTCGCGTGGCTGATCCATCACCCAGCGATCGAGGACGAACTTGTCGCACCGCACCATGCACTCCACGCCGGGTCGATCGGTCGGCTGCGGCGTTTGAGACTGGACTGGTCCGCGGTCGAAGTCGGTCACGTCCAGCCCCTGCTCGACGTGCAGTTGGCGTGGCTTCCCGTCGGCGCCCACGCGGTTCCAGTCGAACAGCCGATAGGTGGTGTCGCTGGATTGCTGGAGTTCGGCCACTAGCAGTCCTTCGCCCAGGGCGTGGACCGTGCCGGCGGGTATGAAGACGCAATCGCCCGGCTGTGGCTCGATCCGGTGCAACATTTCCTCACAGGTGCCCTCGCGGACGGCCTGTTCCAGTGCGGGGCGGTCGACCGCCGGTTTGAGTCCGGCATAGATCAGGCTGCCAGGGTCGGCGGCCATGACGATCCAGCACTCGGTTTTACCGAAGTCGGGCGGGTCGAGTTGAGCCGCCTGCTGGTCGTTCGGGTGGACCTGCACGGAAAGGGTCCGCCGGGCGTCGAGGAACTTCAGCAGCAGTGGGAAGCGATCCATCGGCGCATGTCGGCCGAGCAGTTCCTCGCCCCGCTCGCGGACTAGACTGCCAAGAGCGGTGCCGGCCAGGGGACCCTCGGCGACCAGGCTTTGATCCTCGCCGTGGTCGACGACCTCCCAGCTCTCGGCATAGTCGTCCTCGGGCCCAATCTCCTTGCCCAACTCCGTACTCAGGCGGCGCCCCCCCCAGATGTAGCGGCGCAAGACGGGTTGAAATCGAAGTGGATGCAGCGGCGGCACGGCAGGGTGACTCCTTGAAACAGGGGTAAATAATCGGGCAAAGCGGCGATCTGGTCCCTTGATCCGCCGGTGTTGCTCGTTCCCATCCAACTTATCCGGCGGCTCACGTTGCCAACTCGCCCGGCTTGAATCCATGCGACAGTCGCGAGTTTCGGCACAAACCGACCGATCATCATGCCGCCAATCGTCGGCTGTCACAACCCCCGGCGACAGCTTGCCGCGGGACCCGCGGCGGCTGGGACGCAGCTTACCAGGGGCTGTGGGAGGCAGCAGACGAAGTTTGGTGTCCGGCATGGCGGACGCGTGGTAGAATAGATTCTACGGGGGACCGTCGCCGCACCCCGCGCCGGCGGGGGGCAGCCGCCTTGCAGTCGCGTTCCAAGGCCGGCTGGGACCCTGGGCAACGCCCCCGGCCCCACGCGTCCGATAACCCCACCGCGTCGCCTCCGCCACCATCGGTCGAGATGCCCCAACCGCGCGAAGAAGACCTGTTTGCCGAAAGCACCATGACCTTCGGGGAACACCTCGAAGAGTTGCGGATCTGCCTGTTCCGCGCGCTGATCGGATTGGTTGCCGGCTTTCTGGTCGGGTTGATCTTCGGCGGCGACGTGGTGGCCTTCATCCAGAATCCGTTGCGAAATGCCCTGCGGGAATACAAACAACAGCAGAACGAGCAGCTGCTGACCAACCTGCGCGAGCAAGGCAAACTCCCGCCGGGCGAACTGGAGCAATACGAGTACCTGGTCACCAGGCAAGGGTTGGTGGCCGAAGAGGTGTTGGTCGATCCCGATGAGGTTCGCCGCCAGTTGGGTTATCCAGAGGGCACGGCGACACCCCCCGACGCTTCCAGCGATGGAAGGTCGCTCGCGGACGACAACACCCAATCACAGCGAGAGGATGCCACGGGGGAGCCGCGCTCCGGCGCGGACCGAGGAGGAACAGCCGCCGGCGGCTCGGACGACGGCCCCCCAATGCTAACCAAGGACGATCTGGTCCCGTTGTTCCTCTGGCGACCGGTTGAAGATGCTATCGAGGTAACCAGTCTCAGCGCCCACGAGCCGTTTTCGATCTACATCAAGGCCTCTTTCGTGCTGGGCGCAATCTTGGCCAGCCCTTGGGTGTTCTATCAGATTTGGATGTTCGTGGCCGCCGGGCTGTATCCCCACGAGCGGAAATATGTCCACTGGTTCCTGCCGATGAGCCTTGGGCTGTTCTTCGCCGGCGCGGCCTTGGCGTTCTTTTTCGTTTTCGAACCGGTCTTGCAGTTCCTCTTCATGTTCAACAGTTGGTTGGGAATCGAGCAGGATATCCGGATCAGCGAGTGGTTGGGCTTCGTGCTGATCTTGCCCTTGGGCTTTGGCGTCGCCTTCCAGTTGCCTCTGGTGATGCTCTTCCTGGAGCGGATCGGCATCTTCGACGTCGAGGCGTATCTGTCGAAGTGGCGGATCGCCGTGCTGATGATCTTCGTGCTCGGCATGATGCTCACCCCGGCCGACCCATACAGCATGCTGTTGATGGCCATCCCCCTGACGTTCCTCTACTTTGGCGGCGTGCTGCTCTGTCGGTACATGCCTCGGGTGAAGAACCCGTATTCCGAATGGGGCGACCAGGAGTAGCGAGGCCGGCCTTCAGTGGGCCCGCACCCGCGCCCCCTCTTCCCGAGGGGAGTAATTACCGGATTTTTTTCCCTCGCCGTTCACGGGGGACTGCTCCGGGCCGGTCCCTGAACGTGCACCCTTCTTCCAGGGTCGATTTTCGCCGATGTGACATCTCGACTTGGTTCTGATACAATACTCAACTGAGGCTCGCCGAATCGCCGACGGCGTTGGCCGGATGCGGCAGGCCCACACGGTGACGATCGGTCTTCGCCCACTCGATTCCATCACCGCTCCCCCCGACAACTTTCCCCCTCGCGACAAGGAGATCTTCCGATGAGACTGACAACCTCTGCCATGTTGGGTTTGTTCGCTGCCTGGTTGGCAACACTCCTGCCATCCCTTGCCCTCGCGGCCGAGCCGGCCGATGGCATGCAGGGCAAGGCCAGCCGTCCAAACATCGTCTGGATCTTCTCGGACGACCACGCCTATCAGGCGATCGGGGCTTATGGCGGCCGATTCGCCGATGAGAATCTCACGCCCAACATCGACAGCATCGCTAAAGAGGGGATGCTCTTCCGCCGAGCCTACGTGGGCAATTCCATCTGCGCGCCCAGTCGGGCCACGCTCCTGACCGGCAAGCATAGCCATCTCAACGGGAAGCTAGATAACCGCGGCGGCTTCAACCACGACCAGCCCCAGTTCCAAAAAGTGCTCCAGCGGAATGGCTATCAGACGGCCATGATCGGCAAGATCCACCTCAACGGCAAGATGCAGGGCTTCGACTATTGGGAAGTGTTGCCCGGCCAGGGACGCTACATCAACCCGGTGTTCATTACCGAAGAAGGCAAAACGACTTACCAAGGCCACTCGACCGACATCATTACCGACAGGGCGCTGAACTGGCTGGACGGGGCGCGGGATAAGTCGAAGCCGTTCATGCTGATGGTCCACTTCAAGGCGCCGCACCGCAATTGGATGCCCGCCGAGCGGTTCCGCAAGGCGTTTAAGGACCGCACCTTCCCGGAACCCGAGACGCTCTTCGACGACTACAGCGGGCGCGGCACGGCGGCCCACAAGCAGGACATGTCGATCCGCGACACCATGCGGCTGAAATACGACCTGAAACTCGACCGGTGGGATGACCGGCGGGCCGACTTCGAGAAGAAACAGCCCGAGGGTAAGGATCTGGTCCGCTGGAAGTATCAGGCCTATATGCGCGACTACTTGGCCTGTATCGCCGGCGTGGACGAGAACGTGGGCCGCGTCCTGAAGCACCTGGAAGAGGCCGGGCTGGCCGACAACACCATCGTGATGTACTCCAGCGACCAGGGATTCTACCTGGGCGAACACGGCTGGTTCGACAAGCGGTTCATGTACAAAGAGTCGTTCCGCACCCCGCTGGTGGCACGCTGGCGAGGCGTGATCGAGCCGGGTTCGGTGAACGAAGATTTAGTCCAAAACATCGACAACGCCCCCACCTTCCTCGATCTTGCCGGCGTGGCGATTCCCGAGGACATGCAGGGTCGCAGTTTGGTGCCGCTGCTGAAGGGCGAGACGCCCGAGGACTGGCGCTCTTCGCTCTATTACCACTACTATGAGTACCCGGCGGTCCACTCGGTCCGCCGCCACGAGGGCGTGGCCGACAAGCGTTACAAGCTGATCCGCTTCTACGGACCCGGCGTCCCCGGCGGCGAGGAATGGGAACTGTTCGACCTGGAGACCGACCCTCACGAACTGAATAGCATTTACGACGAACCGGCTCAGGCCGAGCGCGTGGAGAAGATGAAGGCCGAACTGCAGCGACTGCGGGAGTACTATCAGGTGCCCGAGAGTCACGGGTAAACCAGCCGGGCGCGAGTTGAATGCGGCGGCGCGACACGCCGCTGGGGCGTGTCGCGCGGTGACGGCGCGTTGCCCGCCGAGCCGGGCGATGCGCGCGGGGCGGGTACCCCCGGCATCTTGCCGGTGTCTCTCTGTCCGTGTTGCCGCTGCCGATTGTCTGGGCGTTGGCGTCGCACTCACCCAAAAGCGACGCACCCCCAAGCACTATTCAGCTTGCTCCGACTGCTCGGAGTTCTGGTCGCTGTCTTCGCCGAGCGTGATCTTGGAGGTGAAGTCCAGCTTGTGGATCGGCTGCACGACGCTCGAAGCAATATTCCGCACGTGCGCGCTGATCCGCTTGAAATAGCGATAGGCCAGCACATAGGCAGGCGCCAACTCCGAATGGCCACCGTTCTGCACCAGCTCGCGGACCTTATCATCGCAGAGGTCTTCAATCTTCTTGGCCTCGACGATCACCCGCGTGGCTTCTTCCGAGTCGACCATGTCGAAGCTCTGACGGCAAGACGCCATGATCTCGCTGATGCGGTCCTTCAGTCCCACGAGGGAATCGCGATGCTCGCCGGCGGAGACGCGGGGGGCCATGATCGCCAGATCGAAGAGGTTCTTTGCGTTGTCGCCCACTCGCTCGGCATCCTTGACGACGCTCATCAGCACCAGGCAGGGCGAGATATCGGTCGCCCCGTGGACGGACACGTGGACCACCAATTGCCGACGAATTTGCCGTTCCGCCCGATTGATGCGTTTGTCGATGGAGAACAGTTCCTCGCGGATCACTTCGGGATCGGTGCCGCCAAGCAGCGCGTTGGCCGCCGTGCAGAAGACGTGTCGGCCGTCGTCGAGCATTTGACTGAACTCGGCCCGCATCTGCTGGAGGCCGGCTTCGCCTGGTTCGTTCTCGCCTAGTAGCCATTCGAACATCAGTGGTTCTCCGATTGAGCGGTCGCGGGCGCCCTCGCGAGTTTACTCCTGCCAAAGCCAAATCCCCAGCAACGGGGCGGCGACAAACACACCGAATATGTACAGCAGCACCCAGATCCGGTTGTGCTGTGCCGCCAGGGCAAGCGCCTCCGCCAGCCAGATGGGGAGCCTTCTCATGGCGCGAATCGGCAGGAAGATTGCCGTTCCCGCTAGATTGAACAACAGGTGCACCAGGGCAATGCACAGCCCGGCCGGCCCGGCCACGGTAGACGCGATCAGAGCCGTCACCGTCGTACCGATATTGGCTCCCAGCATGATGGGGAACCCGGCCTCGAGTTTCATTACACCGGCCGCGAACACCGGCACGAGCAGCGACGTGGTGATGCTTGAGGACTGCACCAATACGGTCATGGCAATGCCGATCACCAGCCCTAGCATGGCGCTTCGTCGCAGGACGCGGTTGAGCCATTGCTCGATCCGATCGGCCAGCAAGACGCGCATGTTCTTGGTGATAAACACCAGGCTCGTGAGGATGAGCACAAAGGCCAGGGCCGCCAGGACCAGCGAGAGCCATCCTCCAGTCAAGCCCAGTGTGTCCTCGAAGAAGCTGACGACCAGTTTACTGGCGGCCTTCACCGCCTGTTTGACGGGGCTCTTAAACGCTCCGCCATCACCGCCCCAGGCGGGAAGACGCGCCGTCAGCCACTCCGCCGAATGCTGCAGGACGCCCGTCAACAACTCGATGGGGAGCAGGATCAGTACCGTCAACAGATTGAAGATATCGTGAATCGTAGCACCGGCAAACGCCCGACGGAACGCTGCCCCCTGACCAATGTGCCCGAGGGAAACCACCGTATTCGTCACCGAAGTGCCAATGTTCGCCCCCATCACCATGGGGACAGCGTGAGCCAGCGGCAATGTGCCCGAGCCAACCATGGCCACGATCGTGCTGGTGGTGACCGATGAACTCTGTACGAGCACGGTCGCCAGAATGCCCACGGCCAAACCGGCGAACGGGTTTCGCAGACCGCGGAACAGCCGGTCAGCCGTCTCGTGGCCGGCCATCTTGATCGATCCGCTGAACAGTTCGATCGCCACGAGAAACAGATAGAGCATCAACACGAACAACAGCACGCGGGCGACCCGGTTCAGTCGAGCCCGGACTGATCGCCGTTCCGAAGAATCATCAGGCTGCATGGGAAACGGGGAGTGGCCGAGTGCGGGGAACGCTTGGCTAAACGCTAGCCTTCTGTTAGAAAACGGTTAGCGTGATGTTAGGGCCGGCAATGACAGCATGTAAGGGGGGCGGCCCATATTTTTCATAAGTAACTGTTGAGGCAACGGCTTACGTTTCCTCAGCGACGGGACGCACCACCCCTGCAACTAGGGGGAGCGACAAGGCGGCGGCGACTGCCCACCCGCCGAATCGATCGAACGGCCACCGATGAACAGAATCCGGCTCTTCTGGCAACTCTTTCCGTCCTACGTCGTGATCACCGTCGTGGCCATCGGCTGGTTGGCATGGCACGGGCGGTCGGCCGTGCGCGAGTTCTACCTCCGTCAGCAGGCCCGCGATCTGGCGGTTCGGGCAAAGATGTTTGCCGATCGAGCCCAGGGCATGCTCGATCAGTCGCAGCCGGCGCGGCTCGACGTACTCGCCAAGACCCTGGGCCACCGTACCAACACTCGATTCACCGTGATCCTCTCCGACGGCGAGGTCGTGGCCGACAGCGAGGAAGAACCTCGCCGTATGGGCAATCACGCTAACCGCCCGGAAATCGTGGCCGCGTTGGCACGCGGCAAACCGGCCAGCGCAATCCGTCATAGCGCCACCCTGCATGAGGAATATATGTACGTCGCCCTGCCGGCGCCCCCGGTCGCCGGGCCGGGGGCCGTCGTCCGCGCGTCGATGCCGGTCACCGAGTTACAGGAGGCCCTGGGAAGCATGGAGCGCCAAGTGGTGGCGAGTGCCTTGCTCGCCTGCCTGGGAGTGGTCGCCGTCAGTTGGTGGATATCGCGACGCGTCAGCCGGCCGCTGGAATCGATGACGGCTCAGGCGGAACGGCTCGCCCGCGGGGAATTCACCGAACGGGTACGAGGTGGCCGATTCCAGGAAGCCGACACGCTGGCTGTAGCCCTGAACCGCACGGCAGCCGAACTGAACGAGCAAATGGAAACCATCGGCCGGCAACATGAGGAGCGGGACGCGATCCTGGCAAGCATGGGCGAAGCCGTGCTCGCACTCGATCCCCGGGGGGCGGTGATCGACATCAACCCGGCCGGTACGACAATGCTCCAACTGGAAGACGTGGCGATTCACGGCCGGTTGATCCACGAAGTGCTGCGCCGCCCTGCCCTGCTCCAGTTCGCCGAGCAGTTGCTCGCCTCGCCCGCCCCGGCCACCGCGGAGATCGTTTTCGAGGGCGACGCGGCGCGGCACTTCCTCGCCCGAGGCAATCCGCTCCGCGACCTTCACGGCCAGACCATCGGCGTGTTGATCGTCCTCAGCGAAGTGACGCGGCTGCGCCAACTGGAAGCCGTGCGGCGAGAGTTCGTGACGAACGTGGGTCACGAGCTGCAAACCCCGATCACCTCGATCAAAGGCTACGCTGAAACGCTCCTGGATGGCGCGCTCGACGATCCTCCCATGGCGCGTCGCTCGGTCGAAACGATCCTCGAACAGGCCGACCGACTGGCCGCGTTGATCTCCGACCTAATGAGCCTCTCCAGGATCGAACGCGTGGCCGACGGCGAGGGGATCGCCCGGGAGCCAAGCAGCGTGCTCGACGTCGTCCGCGACGCCATCGACACCCTGGCCGACGCGGCCACCGAGAAACAGATCGAGGTGCAGCTCGACGGCGATCCGGCCTTGGTCGCTCCGATCAGCCCGGGCCTGGTGCGGCAGGCGGTGATCAACCTTTTGCAGAACGCCGTCCGCTACAGCCCCACGGGAAGCTCGGTGGATGTCAGTGTGAGCAAGGAGGACAACCAGGCCGTGATTCGCGTCACTGATACCGGCCGCGGAATCGCCGCTCGACACTTGCCGCGGCTGTTCGAACGGTTCTATCGGGTTGAACCGTCGCGAAGCCGTAAGCTCGGCGGCACCGGGCTGGGGCTGGCAATCGTCAAGCACGTGGCCACCGCCCACCGAGGGACGGCCGATGTGGAGAGCACCGTCGACGTGGGCAGCACATTCACCCTCCGGCTGCCGCTGCGTTAAATGCGACATCACATCTGTAAGCCAACGCCCCGGCGACGCAACTGCTCGGCCAGTGCGCCGGCCGTGGTGTATTGCACCGCGTCGATCCCCACGGCCCGCGCGCCCTCGATGTGCGCGGGCAAGTCGTCCGTGTAGAAAATCTCCTCCGGGCGGCAACCGGCCAGCTCCACGGCATGCTCGAAGATCCGAGCGTCGGGCTTCATCGCGCCCACCTCAAAGCTGAGCACGCGGTGCATGAAGAGGTCGTCCAGAAGCCGATATCGCCCCCGGCAGAACTCCCAATGGGCCTCGCACGTGTTCGAGAGGATACCCAGCGGACGGCGGGCGAGCGCCAGGCTGGTTAGCACGGGCACGACCGGCACGTTCAACTCAAAGATGTCGCTGGCCGCCAGACGCAGGGCGTCTATTTCGGGCCGCGTGCCGGCCATCGCACAGAATCGCTCGTAAAACTCCTGGCGATCCACCCGCCCGGTCTCGTAGTCCTGCTGCAACCCCCGGTCGAAGAACACGTGCCGCAGCCGCCCGCCGGGCACGCCGGTCAGCGCGCTCACCTGATCGAGCATCCGCTGCACGCTGAACGTAACCAGCACGTTGCCGAGGTCGAAGTAGAAGAAGCGGGGTGGGCGCGTTCGGGGAAGGGTCTGGCGATTCATTCTTGCGGGTTGCCAGCGGTCGGTGCGAGTGGCTTGATCTTGATGTCCCGATACCACGCTTCGGCCGGCGGACCGCTATGGATCTGCAGGCCGATCAGCCCGGTCTGCTCGATCGAATCGTCAGCCTCCGTGTAGTCGACCGTCGGTTGACCGTTGATCCAAAGCTGAATCCGTCGCCCTCGGCAGAGGATTCTATACTCGTTCCACTCGCCGCCGCGGACGGGCTTGCCGCGGTCGACTTTCGGCGGGCCGTCGAGCACCTTGCGGCGCCGCGATTCGTCGTAGAGGCATCCCCACCAGCCGTCGCCCAAGTCGGCCTGATAGCCGATCATCTCGTGATGATTGGGAATGCGGCGGCTGCGCAGCTGCACGCCGGCGTTCGCTCCCTTGCCTAGGATCTTGAACTGCAACCGCAGTTCAAAGTCGGCGAACTCCTCTTCGGTGGTGAGAAAGACATTGTGTGGGATCTTGCGGTCCAGCCGACCGGCCACGATGGCGCCGTCCTCCACACGGAACCATTCGCGCGAACCCGCCCAACCGTCGTGTGTCTTTCCATTGAACAGCCGTGTGAATTCGCCTTCGGCTTCGGCTGCCGGGGATTGCGATGCGATTGCGGCCGCCATGGCCCATGCCAGCATGGGAATCACTTGGTGCGATCGTTGCATGACGTGTCTCATCATGTTTGCCCGAGTGTTGGAGTGGAGTTGTGCCCATCGTTGCCGCTCATCCAGGTCGCGGCAGCCCGATGAGACGAAATGTTGCGTGTGGCCAGTATATCCCACGGCCGCCTCCGGTTCCAGCGGGCCAAACTCGCGGGCCAAACTCACGGACCGAACTCGCGGACCAAACAATGCCGAGCCTACCCGCTGCCGGCACCCCTGTCAGTCGAGCGTGATGAGCCCTAAAATATGCGTTTTTCACACGGGTGTTCGATTCGGTTTCGGCCCCCCGTGGCTCGGCCCAATTACCAACCGCCCTGCTCTGCCCCGCGAGGTTACCCCATGCGCAGCGATACGATCAAACGCGGCGACGCCCGCGCCCCCCACCGGGCCCTGCTCCGCGCCACTGGCGTGGGCGAGGACGATTTCGACAAACCGTTCATCGCCATCTGCAATAGCTACACCGACATCGTGCCCGGGCACGTGCATCTGAACAAGATCGGCGAGCTGGTCAAGCAATACGTCCGCGAGGCCGGGGGCGTGCCGTTCGTGTTCAACACCATCGGCATCGACGACGGCATCGCCATGGGCCACGGTGGCATGAAGTACTCGTTGCCTAGCCGCGAGCTGATTGCCGACTGCGTGGAGTCGGTGGTCGAGGCCCATCGGTTCGACGGCATGATCTGCATTCCCAACTGCGACAAGATCGTGCCCGGCATGATGATGGGCGCCGTCCGTTGCAACATCCCCACGGTGTTCGTCAGCGGGGGACCGATGGAGGCCGGCAAAACGAGCGATGGCCGCGCTGTCGACCTGATCGACGTGTTCATCGGGGCCACCGCCCGGCAGGCAGGCACCATTGGCGAGGAGGAACTGTTTGAACTCGAAAAGATCGGCTGTCCGACCTGCGGTTCCTGCTCGGGCATGTTCACCGCCAACAGCATGAACTGCCTTTGCGAGGCCCTCGGCTTGGCGCTGCCGCTTAACGGCACGCTCCTGGCCACCAGCGGCGAGCGTCGCCGTCTGTTCCAGCGTGCCGCCCAGCGCGTCGTGCAAATGGTGCTCGACTTCGAACGGCTCGGCGAAGGCCACGGCCTGCTGCCCCGCGAGGTCGTCACCAGCGCCTCGGTCGACAACTCCATGGTGCTCGACATGGCCATGGGCGGAAGCACCAATACCGTGCTGCACATGATGGCCATCGCCCGCGAGGCGGGGATCGAGTACGACCTGGCCCGGATCAACCAACTCAGCCGCCAAACGCCGCACCTCTGCAAAGTGGCGCCCAGCAGCCACTATCACATCGAGGACGTCCACAACTCGGGCGGCATCCACACGATCCTGGGTGCAGTCGCCCGGGGACGCGAGGGGTTGCTCAATCTCGACTGCCCCACGGTCAACGGCCAGACCCTCGGCGAGAACATCGCGGAGTACGACGTACGGCGCGAATCGGCCGGCAGCGAAGCCCTGGAACTGGCCACCGTCGCCGCTCGCGGCGTGCGCAACAACGAGGGCATCAGCGTCGAGCACCAGGGCGGGCGATCCATCCGCGAGGTGACGCCCGAGGAGTTGGGCTTCGACCCGACGGACTGCATCCGCGAGGCCGACAATGCTTACAGCCAAACCGGCGGGCTGACCATCCTCTATGGCAACCTGGCGCCCAATGGCTCGGTGGTGAAGACGGCCGGCGTGGCCCCCAGCATGTTCGAGTTCGCCGGTCCGGCCGTGATCTTCGAGGATGAAACCTCGGCCTACGAGGGCATCGTCGATGGGCAAGTCAAAGCGGGCGATGTGGTCGTCATCCGCTATGAAGGCCCACAAGGCGGCCCGGGCATGCAGGAGATGCTGGCCCCCACCACGGCCATCAAGGGTAAGGGGTTGGGCGAGAAATGTGCCCTGGTGACCGACGGCCGCTTCTCCGGCGGCACGGCCGGCGCGTGCATCGGCCACGTGAGCCCCGAGGCGGCCGCCGGCGGCACGATTGGCCTGCTGGAGCCCGGCGATGTGATCGAGTTGAATATCCCCGAGCAGACGCTCAACGTCCGGCTGAGCGAGGAGGAACTCGAAGCCCGACGCGGCAAGTGGCAACCCCGTCCACCCCGCTTCACCCGCGGTTGGCTGGCCCGATATGCCCGCGAAGCGACCAGCGCCGACACCGGCGCGGTGCTACGCGGGGAGTGAGAGCGGAATCTCACCAGAGAGACGCGGCCGACACGGAGGTTGGAGCAGCGGCCGGAGTGATCAGTTACCAACCGTCAACGGCGGCTCGTTCGTTAGCCTTGCCTGAAGGCCTGGGGGAGCTTTCCCTCAGGGTGGCAGTCAGTGACGTGCCCTCCGCTTCGCGGGCAGCCTCGATTTCGGCGTACCGGATACCGTTGCTTTGATGATCGTGGCCGCTTCGTTGGATCACTTTGTTGCGGGTGCCCTTTGGACCGGAATCGGCGCGAGCGGATGATCAGACTTCTCCTGACGCTCGCGCATCCGCGCGACCAATTCCGCCAGATCGCCGCCGCATTCGTCATGCATCCTCCGGCGAACAGCGTGCAATTCGTCCAGAATGGGGTCGGGTTCCCGTGGGCTATCGCTCATCGCGATCTCCGAAGAACTCCTCCGGCGTGCAAATCAGTGGTTGAGAAACTCCGAGTTTCTCAAGCGTCCGATAGATGCCCGGAAGCGTGTGTGCGTTGGCAATATGGCGACAGTTGAGCGTCAACAGATAGTCTACCGCGCCAATGGCAGCGGCTGCAACGTGAAGGGCATCCACTGAGCCCGCGGTGGGCAACAGATGCCGATCCAAGAGCTGCGCCGCCACGCTCTGTACCTCGTCGGTAATTGGTATCTGCGGGATACCCCGCAACATTCGGAGACGCTGGCGGGCCGCAGCCGCATCGCCGGCCGAGGCCTCATCGAGGACCGCCTGGGAAACGAACAAGTCGTATCGCGATGAATACTCATCCCACCATCGCCTTGCATCCTTTTGGCGGACCAGAACGCGGAGCAGGGTCGACGCCCGTGCGGTCGCATAGCTGACAATCGACGTTTCAACATAGACGCTCGCCATCGGTTCCCGACTCGGTCAAGTTGTGTTCGCCACCCTCTTCGGGTACCAATGCCCGAGCGACGGATATGCCAGTATATATCTGCAATGGGGCCCACTCAACCACGGAAGGTCGGGGGAACGCGAAGGTTGAACCACGAATGCACACATCAACCGCCAACGGCGGCTCGTTCCGCAGCCGGCTTCAAGAGCCTGGCCCCTTGCCCTGGGACTATCTGGCTGCAAGCTGGGGGGGCGCCGGGAATTCGCTTGACTATTGTTCCGATCTCGGTAAAATGGCTTCGTGTTACTTGGTATTACCGCTTCGCCTAGCCCACGCCCATGCCCAACCGCTTCCGAACAATCGCCGCCGCGACTGCCCTGGTCGCCTTTGGCCTGCTGGCCCTAGCCGGGCAGGGTCTGCACTTGGTGCCCGGTTCGGGGCACAATTGCGGGGACCCGGCGTGCCGCGACAACGGCTCAACCAGCGGCGACACCTCAACTTGCGGCGACGGCTGCCCGAAGGCGACTGATGCGGAACCGGCGTCCCCCCCTGCCCACGGCGGCCCCCAGCATCGCGCCCCAACGTGCTGCCACGGCTGCCAGCGTCACGGCTGCCAGGCTCGCGAGGGCCAGCGTCAGGACCGCCAAGGTCACGCCGCCCACGCAAGGCGGCAGCAGGCGCCGCCCGCTCGTCGCGTCGGTCCCGCTAGCCCTGGCGATGCCGCGCATCCCGTCTCGGCGGACGGGCTCGACGGCGAGCAGACTCTCCCCGATGTATCCTCACGCGTCCGGCTGCACGACGGCCGAGCGTGCCCCATCTGTCAGTTCTTCGCCACTGCCAAGCCAATGGCCATCGCGGCGGCGAGCATCACCCTCTCCCAAACGGTGACGCCGGCCTGCCTGACCGATTGTCCGGCGCCGCCCATCTCGGCCACGGCCGTCTATCATAGCCGCGCTCCTCCGCAGGGCTGAGTCCAGCGCTATCGTGACTGGCCTTAAGTGTGATCGATCGTGCGCGCCGCGGGTTCTCGGTGTTCCCAGCCATGGCATGGGTGGGAGCGACTCGCTATCCCCGTCCGATCAATCGCACACTCCCCGACCCCTGCGGAGTGTTTCCGATGCGCGCTCAACGTGCTTTCACGCTCATTGAGTTGCTTGTGGTGATTGCGATTATCGGCATCCTGATTGGCCTGTTGTTGCCGGCGATTCAGGCGGCGCGGGCCACGGCCCGCAAGACCGCTTGCGCAAGCAACATGCGGCAGATCGGGTTGGCAGTTCACGATTTCGCGAACATCTACAATGGGCGCTTTCCGCGTTCTGCATGCAACCTTTCGGGAACCGGAAAGGACAAGTCTTGGATCGAGTCGCTCGACCCCTTCCTGCAGAGTATCGATTCCGTACGCATTTGTCCGGACGATCCAATTGGGCCGGAGCGTGCGGCGGATCACCTGACCAGTTACGTGCTGAACGACTATGTAACCGTGCCCGGCCCCGGCCGTGTCTGCAACCTCTACGAGTTGAAGGAGACACACAGCACGATCCTGGCGATGGAGGGCGCGGACGACATGCCGCTAGACCCGCATTATGAACATATCCATTGCACGATGTGGTTCACGATGAGCAACTACAAGGCGGGAAAGATCTATGAGGTCATCGCCGATGACATTCAGGTCGATCGACACGGCACGGTGGCCAACTACCTGTACGCCGATGCCCGGGTCGAGGCCATTCCCGTCGAGCAAATCCAAGAATGGGCGGAAGAGCCGTTTGTGTTCATCAAGCCGTTCTGATCAGCGGCACTTATGAGTCAAACCGCGTTTCGTAAACAATATCAACCACCATGAGGCAGCGAAAGGAGTTTCCGATGACAACCCGTTTCTTGATTCCACTCTGCGCGCTATTCGCGATGCTGATGTCCGCTCCCGTTCAAGCGGACGACCATGATCACGGAGAGCACGCCCACTACGACATCGCGCCGTACCTGGTCGACGGCAACCTGTTAACCGGGGGTCTCGACCATGACGGCCACCATACCGCCCCGACGATCCACGCCTATGGCTATGAGTTCGGCGAGCAGGAGTTGGTCAATCCGGCTTTGAAGTACAACGCGGCTGATCCCGGTGTTAATCAGGCAGCCGGTGTTGGCGGTCTCCCCGCGGGAGCGGCACTTCAGTACGACATCATCAGCACGTTGATGTACTGGGACGGAACCGGAGAGCCCCACTTCGGTCTTCCGGGCGATGGCTCGTACATCACCACCGGTCCGGCCGGCCTGGAAACGGTCACTGGAACAACAATGCCCGCCGGGGGGCCGTTTGGAATCCAGAACGTCCACTCCAATGGGTCGGTTCACTACCATTTCAACACCTGGGTGAAGAACGACGGGGCGGGTGTCGACCCGGCCGACGGCATCTACGCGTTCCAGACAGAACTGGTGCTGGACGATTCGAGCGGCAGCGGCTCGGTCTACACGTCAAATCCATTCTGGATCGTCATGAACAACCACGCCGACGAGCACGCTCACCATGAGGCGATGGAGGTGCTTGGCGTTCCCGAGCCGGGGACGATCGGGCTGCTGCTGAGCGGGTTGCTGGCCGTCGGGATCACTTTCCGCCGCCGACGGGCCTAGACGCCTGTTGCCAGACAGCAAGAGTGTCCAAGGGGCGTCGTCGGGCTTCTCCGGCGACGCCCCTTTCCCATGCGCTCGGCGGTTGGCCGCGGCGGGTGATCCGCGCTACAATGGCGGTACGGTTCGATGTATCGAAAAGCCATCGCCGGGAGCTAACAGCTCCCGGGGCGTTTCGGTAAGCCGGCGGTGACAACGGCTGGTGCCGGCGTTCCGGGAGCTGTTAGCTCCCGGCTATTGGCTGTTAGGTTTCGGCCATTGGCACCATACTGAACACAACTGCTCTGGAAACTCCATGCAAACCACCATCACGCATCCTACCTCGCTAGCCGAGCTGCGCGAGAGCGGCTGGCAGTCGAAGCCCGTCAAGCGGGAAATCCACGACAACTTCATGCGGATGCTGGCCGACGGCGACGAGCTGTTCCCCGGCATCATCGGCTACGACGAGACGGTCATCCCCGAGGTCAACCTGGCGTTGATCGCCGGGCACGACATGCTCTTTCTGGGCGAGAAGGGGCAGGCCAAGAGCCGGTTGATGCGGTTGCTCGTAAACTTTCTCGACGAGCACGTGCCGTACCTCGATTTGCCCGGGTGTCCGGTCCATGAGGATCCGCTCAATCCGATTACCTCGATGGGCCGCCGCGTGGTGAACGAGGTGCCGGCCGAGGAGATCCCCATTGCGTGGTGGCCGCGCGAGGAGCGATACGCGGAGCGGCTGGCCCCAGGCACGAAATTCGCCGATGTCATCGGCGAGATCGACCCGGCCAAGCTCGCCGGTGGCATGAGCATGTCGGCCGAAGAGGCGCTGCACTTCGGACTGATCCCGCGCATGCACCGCGGCATCTTCGCCGTGAATGAGTTGCCGGAACTGGACGAGTTGGTGCAAGTCGGGCTGTTCAATATCCTGGAAGAGCGCGATGTGCAGATTCGCGGCTACCCTATCCGCTTCGACATCGACTTGGTGCTGCTCTTCTCGGCGAACCCGGCCACGTACAACCGCTCGGGCAAAGTGATCCCGCAGTTGAAGGACCGCATCGGCTCGGTGGTTCATACGCACTATCCGCGCGAGCGGGCCCTGGGGATCGAGATCACCGAGCAGGAGGCGGGGATCGACCTGGGGGGCGATTACCCGGTGGTGGTGCCCTACTTCATGCGCGAGTTGATCGAGCAGATCAGCGTCGTCGCCCGACGGAGCAAGTACATCGATCACCAGTCGGGCGTGAGCGCGCGGCTGAGCATCGCCAACTACCGGACGATGGTCGCCTCGGCGCGGCAGCGGGCGGCGGTTCGCGACGAGCGGCCAGCCGTACCCCGGATCAGCGACCTGGGTCACCTCTACAGCTCAACGCTGGGCAAGCTGGAGGTGGACCTGATGAGCAGCCATCAGATGTCCGAACGGCAAGTGCTGGATGCCGTATTGGCCGAGGCCATCCGCGACCTGTTCGGCGAATACGTCGGGCGTCACGGGGTGGAGGAGATTGCCGAGATCTTCTCGCGCGGCGTGAAGATCGAAGTAGGCGACCTGCTGCCCTCGGAAGTCTACGCCGAGCGGCTCAAGCGCGTTCCGCCCGCTTGGGAAAAGGCTTTTGAGGTGAACGCCGCCAGCGATCCAGCCATGCGAGCGTCCTGCATCGAATTCGTGTTGGCGGGTCTCTGGGCCAGCGAGATGATCTCCCGCAGCCAGGAGCACGGCGCGGTGGTGTATGAAATCCCATGAGAACGACGCCGCCGACTGGCGCGGTGATGCATGTCCCCCGTTTTGGAATGAGCGAGCGCGTGGTAGATTACGGGTAGGAGAGTCTGACGCCGGGTAACACTCGCTTATGCCCCCCCTCCTCTGGGAGGGTAAAGCAAGTGGCCTTGGTCTTGTGCCGTCCCCTCACCGGTCCTTTTCGCCACCAAGAAACCCACTATATTTTCAGAAGAACCGGTAGCAGTTCGCCAGTGTTTCCCTCACGTGGGAGATGACCGATGAGCATCGCCGCACAATTCACCATCGAGCAATACAAGCGGATGATCGACGCCGGCGTGTTTGACGATCGCGACGGACGCCGGATCGAACTATTCCGAGGGGAGGTGGTCGACATGTCGCCGATCGGAGATCGCCATGCCTGGATTGTTCAACAACTCGACGCGCTGAGCCATGAACTACTCAGAGCCAAGGACGCTCACATTCGTGTGCAGGCTCCCATGGTTTTGCCCGAGTTCGCCAGTCGGCCGGAACCCGACCTTGTATGGGCGAGTCCGGCGAATTTCAGGAATCGATCGCCGCAAGCCAGCGAAGTTCTCCTGCTGATCGAAGTCGCCGACACGACGTGGATGTACGATTCGCGCGAGAAGGCCGATCTGTACGCCGAGGCGGGCATCGCCGACTACTGGCTGGTCAACGTCAGCGACAATTACGTGATCGTCCACCGCGAGCCGGCCGCCAAGGGCTACCGCACCCGCAAGCAGCACCGCGGCCAGGACGAGTTGCGGCCGCTCGCCTTCCCGGAGCTGGTGATCCGCCCGGACGACTTTCTGAGCGAACCGTGAAGCCCGCCAGCGGAAAAGCGCGGGGCAAACGCCGCCACTGAATGAGATGCACTGGCCGCGAACCCGATCGGCGCTATCATGGAACAGGGGCGTACCCAAACCGGCAACTTGTTGTCGAACGCCGCTCCGCTGGTCGTTGATCAGCGGCAATCTCAACGTCCACCATTCCCACGGGACGGGTCCCCTGGGCTTATTGGGGCGGAATTATCACTTCTGGCGACGAGTCATGGCCAATCGCAAAACACTCGGCGGCATTCTTCACACGTACCAACGGTACGACCCGCGCGAGGTCCCCAGCCCGCTGGGGCCGCCGCCGGATGTGGTCTCCGGGGCCATGGAGCACATGCTGGCCTTTGGCGAGATGCGGGAATTGAGCGACGAAGAACTCGCCCGCGCCGTGCGGCTCGATCCCAGCCAGATCGCCGGCCTTGGGCCCAGCCTCGATGCCCTGCGCCAAATGCTACAGGAACGGAAGCGGAAGATCCTGGAAACCTACGAAACCGACTCGGTCCGCCGCCAGGCAGGTGAGGAGTTCGAGAATCTGGCCGGGCGGATGCGACCGCCCAAAGATCTCGCCACCCGATTCCATCAGGCGCGGCGCGAGGAACAACTCTACGATCTGGAGCGGCTTTGGTATCGAGCGGAGCGGCAGCGTGATGGTGAACGGCACCAGCGTTTCGCCGCCGATCTGGTGCAACTGATCGACCGGCTGGGTGAGAAGTATCAGGTGGACGAACTGGCCGCCAAGTACGAGTTCACCGGTCGGCAGTCGATGGACATCCCCCAGGCCCTGGAGATCAAGCAGGAACTCGAGGAGATCGATCGGCTGCTCAAACAACTCGACGAAGCAGCCGAGACGGCACAAATCGGCGTGATCGACATGGACGCCCTCTCCGAATACGCGGAGCCCGGCGACATCGAGGGCCTCAACCGGCTGGCCGAGCAAATCGAAGAGTATCTCCGCGAATTGGCCGAGCGGCAAGGATTGGAACGCGCGGCCGACGGCTACCGCCTCACGCCCAAGGCCTACCGGTTGTTCCAAGGGCGGTTGCTGGAACGCATCTTCAGTAACCTCCAAGCCTCGCGCACCGGGCGGCACGAAGGGCCCATCGTCGGCGAGGGCGCGGTCGAGATGCAGCAGACCAAACCCTACGAGTTCGGCGACTCCATCGCCAATATGGACATCCCCGGCTCGATGATCAACGCCATGATCCGCGGTGGGGCCAGCCTGCCCGTGCGTTTGGGCACCGACGACATCGAAATCCACCGCACCCGCAACACCCCCAAGTGCGCCACCGCCGTTTTGCTGGACATGAGCGGTTCGATGCGCTACGACGGGCTGTACATCAACGTCAAGCGGATGGGCCTGGCATTGGACGGGCTGATCCGCCGCGAGTATCCCGGCGACTGGCTCCAGTTCATCGAGCTATTCACCTTCGCCAAGCCGCGCCGGCCAGGCGAAATCGTCTCGCTGCTACCCAAACCGGTCACAGTCATGGATCCGGTGATCCGCTGGCGGGTCGATATGAGCGATCCGCGCGTCAGCGAGGCCAATCTGCCGCCCCACTTCACCAACATTCAGCACGGACTGCGGCTTGCCCGCCAGATGCTCGCCGGTCAGGACACACCCAATCGGCAAATCATCCTGATCACCGACGGCTTGCCGACAGCCCACTTCGAAGGGGACGAATTGTTCCTGCTCTATCCGCCCGACGGGCGAACGGAAGAAGCCACCATGCGTGAAGGCCACCAATGCCGGCGCGAAGGGATCACGATCAACACGTTCCTCCTGCCCACCTGGTCGCAGTCGCGCGAGGACATCCAGTTCGCCTACCGCCTGAGCGAAGCGACCGCGGGCCGGGTCTTCTTCACCGCGGGCAAGGACCTCGACCGCTACGTCGTCTGGGACTATCTGAACCGCCGGCGGGAGATCGTGGCGTGATGCCGCACTGCGGGCGCGAGTACTTCTTGACCACTTGTTGTTCGGTTGCATGCCACTGGCGTCTCGCCATTGCGATCGTGGTCGTCAACACGAACTTCACACCGGCAAGATGCAAGTGCCACCCTCATCCCAGCCCTGGCGGAACGCCGAACCGCCGTGCTTTGTGCAGCTTCTTCCGGCCCGGCGACCCACCGGTTCCACCGTCGCGTCGGTCCGAGTAAAATCTCGTTCAGGTGCGTTAAACCGTCCCGCTCCTCGATTGCTGGAAAGCCTGCTCGCCGTGGGCGGCTGTGAAGACACTCTCACACGAACCCGGAGGATACCATGATTCGCCACATGTTGTTCTGCTTCGCGATGCTCGCCGTCGTATTCCCCGCGCATGCCGAGGAGGCGACCCCCTTGGGCCAGTTGGACTTGGACCTCAGCCGGCTCAAGACATGGGGCTCCAAGGTTTACACGTTCGAGGCCTCACGACCCGGAAGCAATGAAAAGACGATTCTCGGCGAGATGACGCTCACAACCAAGGTGACTGATGAAGCGGTTGCATTGACCGACCAATTTGAAATCGACTATCGCGGCCAGAAGCTGACCCTCGACTTGACCCATCAATGCGAGAAAGACAATTTCCTCTCGCCGGTGCGGATCGAGTCGAAGGGCGAGGGCGACGACGAACTCGGCACCTTCGTGGCCACCGTCGAGGACGGGCAGGCAACAATCCGCCGTAATGGAAAAGAGCGGGAAATGGAATTGCCCGAGGGCACCGTCACCTTTTCGGCCTTCTTCCGGCTGGTCACGTTGCTGCCGCGAGAGCGAGGCAGCCGGGTCTCTTTTCCTCACTGGCTGGAGTCGGAAGAACTGAACCTGAAGAACGATTTCATGGTGGAATGCACCGGCCAGGACGGCCTACCCCTGGGCGGCCAAAACGTCGAATGCACTCTGTTCCGGCTTACCGGCGGCGGCATTCGTCCCGCCTACTACTGGGTGGACGGTGGCGGCGTCCTGCGACAGGTCCTTATCGACGACCGCAAGCTGCTGCGATTGAAGGACAACACGGTCGGCCAGGAGTGACGACGGCGCACCGACTGGATGCCGCCTGTCGACCTGCGCGACGATGAGTTCGGTCCGGACGTCCGACTCCGTCCCACACAGCCCAAGCGGGCATCCGCGGTACCGGCACGACCGTCACATCTTACCAAGCAGGGAATCGTTGAAAGATTTGCCCGCTGGCCGACCGAAACCTAGTGTTTGGGGGACGCGGTTACGCGAAACGATTCGCCGGGGAGCGACCCCATGCTCGGTGCCGTACAAAGTGTCATCCAAGCCAACCAGGCCGCGCTGGGCCAGCAGATCCAGGCGGCCGTCGCCCGCGAGCAGCTTGATCAAATGAAGCTGCAAGGGCGCGCGGTCGCGGACATGCTGGGCGAAGCGCTGACCCAGGCGGCCGACCGGTCAGGCAAGGCCATCGGTCGAGGTGAAAACTTCGACGCGATGGCCTGACGGCGGGGGGACGATCGGTCCCGCCCGCGCGGCAGATCGGCGCTGCTTCTACCAACGCCACGCCCAGTCCGCGGGGCTCTTGTTCCGACAGGCTGAGGGAAATCTAATCCCAGAAGGCGTAGCGCAAAATGCACCAGATGGCGCGGAAGCCGTCGCCCACGCCGATCTTCTTGCCCGCCTTGTAGCTGCGGCCCTTGTAGCCGATGCCGACCTCGGCGACGCGGTACCCGCGACGGGCGATCTTGGCCGTGAGTTCAGGCTCCACGCCGAAGCGGTCCTCACGTAGCGTGGGGAGCACCTGTTCGATCACCTCGCGGCGCAGGGCCTTATAGCAGGTCTCCATATCGGTCAGCCGCAAACCGGTGGTCCAGTTCGAGAACATCGTCAGCAGACGGTTCCCCCCGGCGTGCAGCAGCGAATCGGCCGGGCCGTACTCCCGCGCGGGTGAGAATCGCGAACCATAGACGACGTCGGCCTCGCCTCGCTCGATCGGCGCCAGCAGCCGTGGGTATTCGGCCGGATCGTATTCCAGGTCGGCATCTTGGATGATCATCACGTCGCCGTTCACTCGGGCAAAACCTTCGCGCAGTGCGGCTCCTTTACCCCGGTTGACGGGCTGCCGAACAAGCCGGATTTGACCAGAGGATTCGAACTCGGAGAGGATTTGAGACGTGTCGTCGGTGCTGGCGTCGTCGACGACGATCACCTCCGAGACCAACGCCTGCTCGCGGACACGCTGGATGACCTGGGCCACGGTGGCCGCTTCATTGTAGACAGGGATGACGACGGAGAGCTGCATGGCATGGACGTGCGTGTCGGACGTCGCGGAGGGAGGGGCCGCCTCGGCCTTACCGGCGAAGTGGGGGCGTGGGACCACGGAGTCTTGCCCCCCCTGCCCTACTTGGTCAGCCTGTTCAGTTTGGCGCGTATCGAATGCGTAGCCGGATCCCATGTTCCTTCGTCCGTTCGGGGGCACCGGGCCATCTTGGCACGGAGGATGCCATCCCTCCGCGCGGACATTCCACCCGGAGGAACGATCTGTTGGCAGAGCTTCGCGATCCAACGGCTCCCTGTCAAGGCCGGTCGCGATTACCCTTGCACCCCTGGTTGTAAGCTATTGAATACTCGTCTTGCCTCGGACCCGCCCGAGGGGCTACACTGCCGCTTCCGTGATCGTGGGGAAGGAGTCCCGCGACATGGTCACCGAGCGGGCGTCGATGCTTCTGGGGAGCGGCCCAGGCGAACCCACCGGTTCGCAGGTTGCGTCGTGGGAGCCGCGAACATCGACCCGAGCCCCGCCGGATGACCGCCGGTTAGAACGCAAGGAAGCGGGAGGGGAGCCCATGACGGCTCACCGGGGCAATTCTCAAGAAGCACTGCTAGCAGAGGCCGCCGCCTTTGGCGATGCCGTGCTCGCTGACATTTCGGCCATGGTGCTGCGTGGCCGGGGTCGCGCGCAAACCGAGCTGAAGGGCCGCTTCGACGTGGTCACCGAAGCCGACCACCAAGTGGAGTCCCACTTCGCCGAGGCGCTCGCCCGGAGGTTCCCCGAGCATCGAATGTTCGGCGAGGAGTACGTGTCGCGGCGGGCCGACGACCCGGCCGGCCCCTGTTGGGTACTCGATCCGATCGACGGCACGGTCAATTTCGCCGCGGGCATTCCCCTGTTCAGCGTGTCGCTGGCCCTGCTGGACAACGGCGTGCCGCTGCTTGGCTGGGTAGTCGACCCCTTGCACCAGGAGACGTTCCATGCCCGACGCGGTGCCGGGGCGTCGCTCAACGGCGAACCGCTGGGCGCGGTCGGCAGTGGTTCTTCCGGCAGCGATTCAGCGAACGTCGATTCCGCCGAAGGTGAAGACGCGGAGAGCCAAGCCGCTGGGGACGAAGCCGAGGACGTCGAGGTTTTGCCCTTAGGCGCCAGTAGCGAATTCGTCGATCGGCTCGTGCGTCACGACCCACGGATCGTCATGCAGTTGGCCCAGCGCTTCGGCAAGTTCCGCAACCTTGGTTCCCAGGCGCTGCAGCTTTGCTATGTGGCGGCCGGTCGCTTGCGTGGGACGCTAAGCTGCGAGACAAAACTTTGGGACGATGCCGCCGGTTCGTTGATTGCCATGGAGGCCGGCCGACGTTACTCGAAGCTGGACGGGACCGACGTGTTCCCAGTCCGGGCCGAGGACCCCTCCTGGCAAGGTAAACCGATCGGCAGCATCTGTGCCACGCGGGGCGACCATGCCGCGTTGGTGCGGTTGCTCGCCCCAATGGTTCACGCACGGTCCGCTCGCGGAGATGATTCCTCCTGACTCGTCCGCCACGGAAGGCACGCCGGACGGTGAGGTCGGCGCCAAAAAACCTCAGGCAGAAAAGGAAGTAGCCGTGAGACAAGTTGTTGTACATGGTTTGCTGGACGAGTGCGACGTGCGACCACCGGTCGTCTTCGGCCAGCTCGTGGATGCCTGCGTCGCTTCGGCCGAGTGTTTGCTGCATGAGGGGCCCGAATCGCGCACCCTGGACGGATGCCCCGCCTGTGGAGAATCGCGCGTGGACGAGGCCTTTCGTCGTCATGGTTACACGTATCTGCATTGCCCGAGTTGTTGGTCGCTGTTTGCCTCGCCGCGACCCACCGGGCGTCAGTACCGATGGTACTTGGAGGATTCCCCCGCAGCCCAATTCCGGCGCAGCACGGCCTATCTGCGGGAGATCGAGCCCCGGGCTCGGGAGTTGGCGGCACATCGGGCGGTTTGGCTCTCGGAGTTCGTCGGCGCGGCGAAGTCGTCCACCAGCGAGAGTGCCGGGGAGAACGGCGCGATCGTTCAAATCGAGCCGCGGGCCGGTTTTCTGGCGGAAGAGCTAGCGGCCATGGGCGCCGGTGAGCAAGTGCTCGTATCTCCACGTTTCCCGCTCGATCCAGAGTCGGCTGGCGGCAGCAAAACGACCAGCGGCAACGGCAGGGAACACGCTGGTGGCAATCGCAACGGCAGTGGACCGGGCAATGGCAGTCAAGGCGGCGGCCCAACGGGGACACTTGCCGGCTGCCGAATCTGCCCCGCGTTGGAGGAGTTGGACGACGAGTCGTGCCAGCTGTCGACGGCGTTTGAAACTCTGGAGTATCAGGCCGATCCGTCGGGGATGCTTCGCCAGGTTCATCGCGTGTTGCGGGCCGGGGGGCACTTGATGCTGACCACCCGGTCGGCGAGCGGCTTCGACATCCAAACGCTCTGGCAGCATGCCGATATCTTCCCGCTGGAGCACATCAATCTGTTTTCCGTCGAGGGGATGCAGGCCCGGCTGCAATCGCTGGGCTTCGAGGTGCTCGAGATCAGCACACCGGGCATGCTCGACTTGCAGGTGGTCCGCCGGGTTGCCCGACAGCACCCCGAGTTGCCCTTGCCCCGGTTCTTCCGCTACTTGCTGGAGCATCGCGGCCTAAGCGCGGCGGATTCTTTTCAGGAGTTTTTGCAGCAGCAGCGTTTAAGTTCTTATATGCGCGTTTTGGCGAAGAAGAAAGGCTAGGAAGCCCCATGGCCAACCGAGAAGCAAACGGAATGGAATCCTCCCGGGCGATTGCCGGTCGAGTGACGACCTCCGCGCCTTCCTCTCCACCGTTGCGGGCGGGGGTGGTGGGAATGGGGCGCGTCGGGCATCGGCGGGCGAAGTGCATCGCCGACCATCCGGCCCTCGAATTGAGCGCCGTCTGCGACATCGACCCCGGCCAGGCCGAACAGTGGCCGAATGTGCGGTTCACGACCGACTACCGGGAACTGATCGCCGAAGATCTCGATCTGGTGTTCGTCTGCACCTACAACAACGCCGCCCCCTTAGTGGTCGTCGAGGGATTGCGATCCGGCAAGCACATGTTCTGCGAGAAGCCCCCGGGGCGAAACGTGGCCGACGTGGAGAAAATCGTCGCCGTCGAGCGCGCCAACCCGGGCTTGAAACTGAAGTTTGGATTCAATCACCGCTATCACCATTCGGTGATGGAGGCCAAGCGGATGATCGACAGTCGGCGTTTTGGCCGCATTCTCTGGATGCGCGGCGTCTACGGCAAATGCGGTGGGATCCGCTTCGAGAACGAGTGGCGTAACGATCAGAACATTGCCGGCGGGGGAATCCTGCTGGACCAGGGCATCCATATGCTCGACTTGTTCCGCTTCTTTTGCGGCGACTTCACCGACGTGAAAAGCATGGTCTCGACCGCATATTGGAACACCCCGCTGGAGGACAATGCCTTCGCCATCCTCAACAACCCCCAAGGGCAAGTGGCCTTGCTGCATTCCTCGGCCACGCAGTGGAAGCACCGCTTCGCCCTGGAGATCTGCTTGGAGGACGGGTACATCAACCTCGAAGGCATCCTCTCCAGCACCCGCAGCTATGGCGACGAGACACTGACCTTTGCCCGCAAGCAGTTCGAAGACACCTCGCGGGCATTCGGCCGACCCCGCGAGGAATGTATTTACTTCGACACCGACGAGTCGTGGGCCCTGGAAGTGGCCGACTTTGTCGAGTGCATCCGCGAGGACCGGCCCGTCCTCTCGGGCAATTCTTACGACTCGCTTCGGGTCATGCAATTGATTGAACGGATCTACGGAGAGGGACGATGCCAACAACGCCACGCGGCCTAGCACGCCTTGAATTGCCCGGCCGGGGGATTTGCTTGGCGGCCGTCACCGACGATGCGCTGCTTCCCCTGGGAGCGCCGCTGGTGGCGGACGGCTGGAGCCCTACCCTGGCCGAATTGGTGGCGGAAGACCTCGCGCCGCGGGAGTTCGCCCGCCGCGTGGAGCAGCTTGCCGGAAGCACCAGTGGGATTTCCTTCGCCCGACACCGTCTGGACGGACAGGGTCCGCGCTGGTTGGCCCCGGTGGATCGGCAGGAATGCTGGGGGGCCGGCTGCACCTACCGCGTTGATCAGGAAGGCCTGGAGCGGATGCGCGTGGATCGACCGCCGTATGCCGCCGTGTACGAGGCGGATCGCCCACTGCTGTTCTTCAAGTCGACCGCGGAGCGGGTCGTCGGCCACGGTGGCCACATCAGCCCGCGGCCAGCCGCCGAACGAACCATTCCGGAGGCGGAACTCGCCGTACTGTTCGGCCCCAGCGGGCAAGTGCTTGCGTTCAGCCTGGCCAACGACGTAACTGCCCTGGACCTGGAACAGGCGAATCCACTATACCAGCCGCAAGCCAAGATATTTGAAGGATCCACCGTGCTCGGCCCATGGTGGACGCCGGCGGCGTGGGTCCCCGACGTCATGCAGACGCCGTTTGGCTGCCGTGTGGAGCGTCACGGTCGGGTGGTGGTTCGGCAAACGATCGACCCGAGCCGGCTGGTTCGCACGCTGGACGAGTTGTCGGCCGTGCTCTTCGAGGGCCTGGCCCACCCGTGGGGTGCGGTGCTGATGACCGGCGGCGGCGCGGCCGTACCCGAGGGATTTGGACTGGAGATTGGCGACCACGTGATGATCAAACACCCCCTGTTGGGCGACCTCCGCAACGATGTTTCGAGTTGTGTCCGCAGCGCGGACGCCAGTGGCGCCACTCACCAGGAGCGACGCTGTGCCTGAACCATCGTCGGGCCATACGGATCGCACGAGCACACCGACGCAGCGGGGTCCCGCGGCGACGGGTGGGCCACACTTCAGCCTCGCTGTCGGCGGTGCCGGGGCCGCCAACGACATGCCCGAGGCGGTCTATACGCCCGACTCGGCCATTCTGCATCCCGTACGGCTTTTGCGCGACGTGGCGAGCGGCCTGTGGGTGGGGCGCGACCTGGCATGGCGACTGTTCGTCCGCAACCTGCGCGCGCGTTACCGCCAAACCGTCTTCGGCTACGTTTGGGCGATCATGCCCCCAATTGCCTTGACGCTGCTCTGGGCGCTGTTGAAGGGAAACCGCGTGGTACGGCTCGACATGCCGGGCGACGTTCCGTTTGCCGCTTATGCCCTGACCGGGTTCACGCTGTGGTTCGCCTTTCTCGGTGCCTTGAAGTCGCCGATGAAGGCGATGAGCGGGTCGAAGAACATGCTCGAAAAGCTCTGCTTTCCGCGCGAGGCGCTGTTGGTGACGTGCCTGGGCGAGGTGTTATTCGATTTCGCGATCGGTCTGGGCGTCTTGATGGTGTTTCTGATCGGAACGGGTGTTCCCGTCGCATCGACCTGGTGGCTCTTCCCGTTGGGCGGTGCGGCGATCGTCGTGTTCGGCTTCGGGCTTGGGGTGCTGCTGACGCCGCTCGACATGCTCTACAAGGACGTGAGCAAGGCCATCGATGCGTTTGCAACCATGTGGATGTTCAGCACACCCTTGTTCTATGCCCCCATGAAAGGGACGGCGGGCTGGGTTATCAACTGGATCAATCCGGCCGTGCCGCTGGTCGTCTCCACCCGAAGCTGGCTGCTCGCCGGTCAACCCGAATCGATGTATTTGGCCGCCTTCGGCGTGTATGCGGTTCTGGGAGCCGCCATGCTGGCTGTTGGCATGGTCGTTTTCCGGCTAACTCTGCCGTACCTGATTGAACGAATGTGAACCCGTTGCGCACGATACGGCCGAATAATCATGGATAATCAACCACTGATCGACGTCGACCGGGTATCCAAAGTATATTGCCGGAACATGCGGCAATCGCTCTGGTATGGGCTGAAGGACATGGGTCGGGAGATCTCGGGCCGGCGTCGCGCTCGGACCAAGCTGCGCGCCGGCGAGTTCTGGTCACTGCGCGACGTATCGCTGAAGCTTCGGGCCGGCCAGTCGGTCGGCCTGATCGGCCGTAACGGGGCCGGTAAAACCACGCTGCTGAAGCTGATCAACGGCCTCATCAAACCCGACGCCGGGTCCGCCCGCATCCGAGGCCGCATCGGCGCCCTGATCGCCCTCGGCTCCGGCTTCGAGCCGAATCTCTCCGGACGCGAGAACGTCTACATCAACGGGTCCGTGCTGGGGCTCAGCCGCCGGGAGGTGCGGAAACAGTTCGACAAAATCGTCGACTTTGCCGAACTGGAGCACGCCATCGACGCCCCAGTGAAGACCTACAGCTCCGGCATGAAAGCCCGGCTAGGCTTCGCTGTTGCCAGCGCGCTGGATCCCGATGTCCTGCTCATTGACGAGGTGCTGGCGGTCGGGGACTTCCGTTTCCAGGCCAAATGCTTCGGGCGGCTGAACGACTTGAGAGAAAGCGGGACCGCTTTCATCCTCGTTTCCCACTCGACGACATCGATCATTCAGTTCTGTCAGGAGGCCATCTGGATGGACCAAGGGCGCGTTTTCCGTCACGGGAGTGCAAGATCTGTCGCGACGGAGTACGTCAACTGGCTTCAAGAAAAGAGCAACGGCGAAGACGCAGTTTACGGACCAACGCTCGACGATCACTGGAACTTGGCGACGGCTGATGCGTGCTTCGAGGCCCCCACGGACTCGGATGGTACCGCTGTCTTGCATCACAACCAACTTGCCACAATTCGGTTCTGCTTCGAGACGCGCCAGCCACTGGCCACACCGATGGTGACCTTTCACTTGCATCGCGAAGACGGCCAGTTGATCACCGCGATTTCCACGGTCAACCATCCGGAACGGCTACCGCGCTCCGGCATGGTTTATGCTGGCGTGGTCGAGTTTGGCCCCCTCGTTTTGAACCCGGGCAATTACATGCTGATCGCCAACCTGATGAACGGCCGAGAGAAAGTCTGCCGCAAGCTTGCGCAGCCGTTCCGAGTAGCTGGCCTTGATGAAATGACGTGGGGCCTGATCAATTTCAAACAACAATGGCGGTCTTCCGAAGGCTCCCAAGCTCAAGAACGCAGGATCAGCGTCGCCTAAGTCGTAAGGTTACATGTGACATCATCAAAAGGCCCGCAGCACTTATCATTTGGTCCTAACGGAATTGCCGACGACGGTTAAGATGCATACCTCACAGAAATACCAGCAATGCCCCATCTCATCTACACGCCAAGAACGCCCCCCCCCTTCCTGTCCGAACAGTGGCTGCGACGGAATCCTGGTGCTCGAGACGTTGCCATCTCAGCGGGCGCCAGCAAGCCGGGCGGGGCCATAGAGAAGCTGCGTTCGGGGAACGGTGTGATGAAATACGTCGGTCGGGTGGGCGCTAATGCGCCGGATGAAAACGCCGCGGCGGAGCCCACCGAGTTGTCGCGGTCGCTGGGCCGCCCAATTCGGGCATGGATGCGTCGCCGGCTGTATTCAAGTCATTCGTGTCGCCAAAAAAATGTCGGCTAAGAAACCTGCGATTTGGAGTGTGTGGCATGTTCAGTGTTCTCGACCGATGTGGTTCGGCTTTGGTACGGCTGGGGTTCCTGTTCACGAGCCTGGGGTCGACTCGTTCGGCACGTCTAGCGACCGAGCGGGCGCGGGGATGCGCCGAACTGCTGGATCGCATGCTGAGCGAGCGCGACTTGAGCGACGCCGTGGCGGCCGAACTCATCGCGCGGCCCGCGCTGATCGATAACTTGCTGGGGTCGTCGCAGTTCATGGCCCGGCTGGCTGCCGACGAGGGCCTCGTGCAAATGATGAGTGCCGAGCCCTCCATGTTGCGCGAGGCGGTTCGGAGTCGGTTGCATCGGGAGGGGATCGATGGCGCACGGCTGGAAGGGATCGACCAGATTCTCGATGCCGTTCTACTCGGTGGCCGCGAGAATGAACCGCAGGCCGCGGCACACCAACGAGCGAGAGAACACGGCCGACAAGTCGACTACTCGCTGCCCGGTTATGTGGTCAGTTTTCCCAGGTCCGGAAGCAATTTCCTGCAGAACGTGCTGGAGCAATCGAGCGGCATGGCCTGCCGGTCGCGCTACGCCCGCCTGCGGATCAATCCGTGCGAGTACCTCACGCTGAAATCGCATGCCATCTCGCCCGCCATGCTGAACGAAGAAATCCGCCTGCAAGGGCTTCGCAAAGCGGACACGCCATCGAAGATCATCTGGCTGATCCGCGACCCACGCGACGTGATGATCTCCTTTTACGAATACACTCAAAGCGAACGCGGCGTGGCGATTTCTCAAGACGATTTTCTGGCCAAAGTCGACTACCATTGGGCAACGTTTGCCCACATGCAGCAACCGGTGCCCTACCTGCTCACCTTCCCGAGACGCGCCGCGGTCGAGCCGCTCAGTGTTGGCGAGGCCTTCAGCGCCTTCCGGAGAAACTGGAGCGAGCACGCCCGTCGCACGGGCGAGGTGCTCCAGGTTCGGTACGAGGACCTGGTGGATCGACCGCGGGAAACGTTCGCCACGGTCTTTCAGTACCTGGAGCTCGACTGTCCCTTGGCCGAGGAAAGCCTGGGCGATCGGGTGTCGCTGTATTCGTCGGAGCGCCGTCCGCGCGGCGTGGCCTACGGATGGCGGCGGCACGACGCCCGTTACCGCACACTGCTCGACACGGTGGAGCGCGTGCTGGGCGAAGAGATCGTTCATTTGCGATACGACGCGCTGCCCTCGGATCAGGAATCGTTGACGCGCCGGTCCGCGTGAGCACGCCCAGGAACCATTCCTCGTTGAACATCTACTGCCAGCCACCGTCAACACAAAAAAGGGACGACCACGACCATGTCATTTGTCAGCACGGCGAGACGACTCGGCCGCCAGGTTTTCAAAGCGCGGCCGCAAAGGCCCGCTGTGGTCAGCCTGCCGAACGCCGCCAACGACGCGCGCCTGATGGCCCTGAAAGACGTCCACCGCGGCCGGCGGGCGTTCCTGCTCGGCAACGGCCCCAGCCTCAAGATTCCCGATATTGATCGGCTGAAGGACGAAGTCACCTTCGCCTCGAACAAGATCTATTTGGCCTTCCAGCAGACCGACTGGCGACCGACGTATCTGACCATGTGCGACGTGATCGTTGGGCGAAACATCCGCGAGCAGATCAACGCGCTGCCGTTGACCAAGGTATTCTCCTGGTCCGTGTTTGAATCGTTCCGCGATCGCGACGACGTTACGTTCGTCAACGCCCCATCGGCCGAGGGCGACGCCGCATGGGACGCGCTGAAGGGATTTCGGGCGGGACACTCAGTGGTGAACCTCGATATCAAGCTCGCCTACTGGATGGGCATCCGTGAGATGTACGTGATCGGACTCGACTTCAGCTTCGAGGTGCCGGATACCCGATCCGACGAAGTCGCCTACGGCGACAAGCTGCTCGTCTCGCGGGGCGAGGTAAACCACTTTCACCCCGATTACCGGAAGCCAGGCGAAACATGGACCGTCCCGAAGCTCGAAGATCAGCGGCGCGAGTTCGCCGAGGCGCGCCGCCTCCTCGAAGAGCACGGGGGCAAAATCTACAACGCCTCGCGGCAAACAAAACTGGATGTATGGGAACGCGTCGACTTCGACGCGGTCGTGGGCGCATGAAACGCATGCAAGGAAAAACCGTGTCCCGATACCCGGCGGTCGCATTAACCGGCAAGGTGAAGCCCTTGCCGCAACGGCCGTCGCTAGGATGCTCGAATGTTCGACCGGCAACAGGTCCGAGTCGGCCGGGGGGGAGGTGAATGGTGCGTATTTCAGTCGTACTGGCAAACTACAACGGCGACAAGTATCTAGCCGAAGCGATGGAAGGCGCGCTGGCTCAGGATCACGATGACTACGAGGTCATCGTGGTCGACGATGGATCCACCGACAGCTCGCGGGACGTCATCGAGGAGTTCGCCTGCCGCCACGCGAACCGGCTGCAAGCAGTCTTCCTGGCCGAAAACCAAGGCCAGGGCGAGGCGTTCAATGTCGGTGTACGCCATGCCTCTGGAGAGATCGTCTGCTTCCTCGACAGCGACGACCTCTGGCGGCCCGAGAAGCTGCAGGCCGTCGATGACATGTTCCGCCGCTACCCCGACGCGGCCCTGGTGCAGCACAACCTCGATCTGCATTACGAAGGCCCCGACGAGCAGCCGTCGCACCCGACTCCCGCCATGATGATCGGCAACGTGTACCAATGGGCGGTCAAGACGCGACGCCTGCCGATGTTCATCCCAACCTCCGGGCTGGCGTTTTCGCGACACGTGCTCCAGCGCGTGCTGCCGATTCCCGCCGGGTTCCGGACCTGCGCCGACGGCTACCTGACGCGTACCGCCATGTGCTTCGGGCCGGTGCTGGCAATGCACGAAAGCCTCGGCAGCTACCGCGTCCACTCAGCCAATTCCGTATTCGGCAACGGCAATCACCAACAGCATGCCTACATCAATAACGTGCTTATTCCTGAACTGAACCGCTTCTATCGGCGCCAAGGTTTCAGCTTGCGGTTCAACGCATCCCGGTCGGCGCACTGGCGGCAGCAAGCCAAGCGCCGAGCGTGGGCAGCCGTCTACTACTCGCTGATCTGGGGGCCGGCGCGACTGGTGCAGCGCCTGACGCCCCGCGTGTACTGGCGCGTTCGCGTCGCCGCCCGACACAGCTTGGGGTTGTAAATTGAATGGCACCGCTCGACGATGCCGAGAACAGTATCAATCGGCCGTGGGGATACGATGATGACTGCACACAGTGAATTGACTAATGACACCGTTGATCCGGCAACCGCCCGTCGGGCAATCGTCGAACGCGAGGCGGTTGGATCGTTGCGGGCGACGACCGACCGGCGCGATTCATCGGCCGACCCGAACTCGGAGACGCTCCGCCGCCAGTGAGCGGTGCGCTCGTCACCGCACCATCAGCCTGATCCTGTCGAAGACCCGTTTCCGCGAGACCATAACCATGTCGACATGCAAAACCATTGCCATGATCCCGGCCCGGATGGGCAGCCAACGACTCAAGCAGAAGAACCTTCGCGAACTGGCCGGCGTGCCGCTGATCGTCCGTGCGATCCGCAAGTGTCAGGCCACGGGACTGTTCGACGAGATCTGGGTCAACAGCGAGCACGCGGCTTTCGGTGAAATCGCGGAAGCCGAAGGGGCCCGCTTCCACCAGCGGCCGGCCGAATTGGGCTCGAATTCGGCGACAAGCGAGCAATTTGTCCACGAATTCCTCACCGCGCACGATTGCGAGTATCTGTTCCAGGTCCACAGCATTGCCCCGCTGCTGACCGCCCGCCAGGTCGGCGACTTTGTGCAATTCACCCTGCAAGCCGATGCCGACGTGGTACTCAGTTACATCCCCGAGCAGATCGAGTGTGCTTTGGAGGGCGAGCCGGTCAACTTCACGTTCCACGAGAAGACCAACTCCCAGGAGCTCTCCCCCATTCAACGGATCACCTGGAGCATTACCGCCTGGCGGCGCGCCTCGTATCTGGCCGCGTTCGAGTCGGGTCGGTGCGCCACCTATGCGGGCCGCGTTGATTTGTTCCCGGTGGACCGCATTTCCGGCCACGTCATCAAGACCGAAGAGGATCTACAACTGGCCGAAGCCCTGCTCCCCCTGGTCGAGCAAGGCGAGTGCAGCCATGAAGGGGGCAACCAAACCCGGGCCGCATAACGTTGGGCATCTCGGCCTACTTCCAACCCGTCCTTCCGCTCATGAACCCGATCCTCAACCCCGTGCACTGGTACCACCGGCGTCGGCGCATTCTACCGCGTCTCGGTGAGGAGACCGCGCGGGTAATGGGTGCTTGCCACCTGCCGATCACCAGCAGCGACCGCCGCCTGTGGAACTGGAGGGGTAAACATCGAGGGCAAAGGGCATTCATTATCGGCAATGGCCCCAGTCTTTCCCCCGCGGATCTCGACCGATTGAAGAACGAAGTCACCTTCGCATCCAACAAGATATTTCTGGCTTTTCGGGAGACCGATTGGCGTCCCACCTACTACAGCGTCTCGGACGTCTTGGTCGCCGAGAACAACGGGCAGACGATCGACCGACTTCAACTCACCAAGGTCTTCGGCAGTTCCGTCCGGCCGGTTCTGCAAAGGCATGGGAGCAACCGTCGGGCAGGCGCGCGGACCGACTGCGACCGACCCATTACTTGGCTCCGTGAACTGCCCACCCGGCGACCTCGTTTTTCAACTAATTGCGCCGCCGGTGTGCATGGCGGGTTTTCCGTCGTCTACCATCAACTTCAGCTGGCGTTCCATTTGGGAATACGCGAAGTTTACCTGCTAGGCATGGACTTCAGCTTCAGCATTCCCACGGCGCGGGCCGGCCAATCCGTGCATGGTGCCGTGCTGGAGTCGACAGGCGAGCGCAACCACTTTCATCCCGAATACCGTCAACCCGGCGAACGCTGGACCATGCCCCGTCTGGATCGCCAATACGAGGCATTCACCCGCGCCAAACAGGCCTTCCTCGCGGCCGGGGGCGAAATTGTCAACGTTTCTCGCGAGACGAAGCTAGACGTGTTCCCACGAGCCGACTTCGGCCACGTATTGCGGCCGCCGTGTCCGGCCACCTTTCCACCCGCGGGGAAGCGCGCCACCCCGCCAGTCCAAGGACGAGCCGCATGAATCAACCGCCCACCGTCAGCGTTGTCGTTCCCATCTACAACGCCACCCGCTATCTGGCCGAGTGTATCGAATCGGTCCGAGAACAAACATTCTCCGATTGGGAACTGCTGCTCGTCGACGACGGTTCCTCGGACAATTCTGCCGAGATTGCCCGCATCTATGCGCGTCAGGATCGGCGTATTCGACTGCTGTACCACCCAAGATGGGAGAATCGCGGCGTGAGTCGGACCCGCCAGTTGGGAATCGAGTCGGCCACCGGTCGTTATGTTGCCTTGCTCGATGCCGACGACGCTTTCGAGCCCGAGAAACTCGCCCGCCAAGTAGCCGAGTTGGAGCGTCGATCGGAGTGTGTCCTTTGCCACGCGGCCGTTCACGTCAACGACGAGACGCGTAGTGGCATTGCCCGTCGCCTGGAGATGTACCACGGCACGCCGGCTGCGGGACAGCGCGTTTATCGTCTGTCCCGGGTGCCCGACCTGCTTAAGCAAAACCGGATTTGCCTGTCGACAACCCTGATTCGTGCTGATGCCCTGCGATCTGTCCCGCTCGGCTTCACCCAGCTATACCAACACGAGGATTGGACGCTGATGATCCTGCTCGGGCTCCAGGGTCCGTTTTGCTTCCTTTCGAATAAGTTGGTTCGCTATCGGGTCCATGCCTCGGCCTCCCAAACGCAGGTCCGACGCAACCCTCTCGTGCGGCAGTATTCGCGTGTCGAGTTCCTGCTGTCGATTCTGGCATTGGTCGAGGACGACCACCTTCGGGCCGACGCCCAGCGGGAACTCTCCGGGGTGCTGGCCGAGACGATGGGCATTTACGCTGGCCGCCGCTGGGCGATGCCCGAGGTTGCCCGCGAGCGTCTGGCTAGGGCTGTACGTCGGCTGCTCCGCTTACCCACTTCGCTTTCCTGGCGACTTGCGGGGTTAATTGGCCGGTTTCGCAACAAGCCGGTGAAGACAAGCGACGACGGCCTCACAACCAACGAAAGCCAGCCGCGTCGCCAGGCTGCCTGAAAATCTGTCTTGCAAACGAGGACGAACAATGTCCACCACACAATCACGGCGTGCGGGCGGCCGATCCGGTCGCCTCATCGGTAGCAAGGGTGCGAAACGTGTCGACGCTTCGCCCGCCAACGAGCGGGGCCAAAAACCAATGGACAATCCTGCGACCAGCGGCGACGTCCCCCCCCCCGGCTCCACGACAAAGGGCCTGCGCCTCGACCCCGTCGACGCCCTGGCCTTAGGCCTAGTCGTATTGATAACGGCCGGGACGCTGGCGATGATCGCCGCCGGTTGGGCCGACTTACGCTACGGCGATTCGCCAGGTCGATACCTGAAAACGATATGTTATCCCCTGACTGGAGAGGGCCTCGCGCAACGGCTGCTGGGCGGAGTATGGCCGCCGGGGCCCTTCTGCGCTGGTCGCATCATCAGTGAAGTATTCTCGGCCGTCGGTCTGCCCGTAAAGTACCGAGCCGAACAGATGCTTGCCGTTTCGGCCATCTTAGGCGGTTTGTGCCTATGGCTGATTTACAGGATCGGGCGCCGCAGCTTGGGGTCGCGCGCGGGCTTGATCGCCCTACTGGCGGCAGCCTGCCTGCCGATTTTTCATACCTTGGCCAGCACGGCGCTCGGCCAGATCTACGCCCTGCCGCTGATGCTGCTCGGCGTGCTGGGGATTCAACGGTCGCTGGAAGATAACCGCGCGCCGGTTGCCGCCGGCCTGTGGATGCTTCTGGCCTCGTACTGCCGTAGCGAAGCCATCATCATCGCGGCGGCCCTCGCCCTGGCGCTGTTATGGCAACGTCGCTGGTGGCACACCCTCTTATTCAGTGCGTTGGCTGGCACGTACTTCGTTGCGCAGCAGGTGTATTTGTGGTGGAACAACTCGATGTCGTACTTCAACCTGTCGACATTTTACGACCGGACAATGATGACCATGGCCGACAAAACCCGCTTCCTCGGCTTGCAGATGGTCGAGCTTTTTCAAATTCCCAGCAGAATCGAAGTCGGCAGGACACTTGCCCTGACTTTGCTCGGGCTGCTTCTGGCCGGGCTAATAATCTCCGCCTTTTGGCTGCTCCGACGGCGCGCCGGGCGGCCCCTCTGGCTCGTCGCCGCGGCCATGCTGCCGGGCATCCTCTTCCTCAACTACACCATGCCCAACTGGGGGACGTTCCAGTCGCGCGACTACGGCATCGGAGCGACGCTGGCCGTCGCTTGCCTGGGCATGGTCTTGGGACTGGCCTGGGATGCCGTGGCCCGACGCCATCGACGCCTGGGACTGGCCACAGGGAGCCTGCTCGTGGTCGCCCTCGCCGCCCTCGCCGCAACCGGTCAAATCGCCTCGACCGGATGGCGGCGTCTCGAACCGCAGTTTCTCGCCGCCCGTGATTGGCTGGTCAATCATCGGCAGCCCGGCGAAGGCGTCCTATGCGACTTCCAAACGCGCGGGATCTACCTACGGGCCAGCGTGACGACGCCGGACGATATCGATTCCTGCTGGAGCTACGCGGGAGCCGGTCTGCCGTACTTCGAGAGCTCGGTCGTGCGGCGTCCGCCGGCCGACCCGTTCGAAGAACGCTCGTTCTCAGCCGTCGACTTCCTGCTACAACAACAGCCCCGATACGTCGTGACACGGGAACCAAGCAGCTACGCGCAACTGCGCGATTGGGACGAGACAATTCGGCCACGGCACTTTCGCCGGCCGAGCTTCGTTTTGGACTACTTCGTCGAAGACGGCCCCGGACGATTGCGCCTTGACGCCCCGGAACTGATCGACGGAACAGTACGTCTCGTCGAGCGGTGGCAGCAGAGCAACGTGATCATCTACGAGACCGAGGGATTCCGCCTCGGAGCGACCGATCGGGCCGAGGAACCGTCGGGCGATCCCGCCGCGCAGCAAACCGCCGATGGCCGGAACGCTCGCACCCCCTCGATCACCCCACGCTAAAGAACCGGCAGTCCGTGCCTCCAGCGCCGACCCGGATCCGCACCGGCCGCGTGCATCGCGGGCAATGGCCCAAGTAGGCCGTCTCGTCCCGATTGATGTAGATCCGCGCATAGACGCCGCAACAGTCGAAGCGGACGCCCAGAAACCGCCGACCGTCGCCCTGCCGGGACGGCTTGGCGGCATCGCCCTCGACCTGCCGAGGCGGCGGGGCGACCGGCTCGCTCGAGATGTCCAGTTGATGCTCAGGCATCGCGGCCCTCGACGGCTTGCGGCGGTGAGAGGGTTCGACTTCAGACAATCATGGGTGCACCCAGCGGCGCGAACTTGACCGCCGGCCCGGTGTCCCCTAAAGTATAGGCGAAGACGATCCATACTCCGAACGCCATTTTTGGCTGCCCGACCTATTTATTCGGGTTCTTCCCTGAAATGAATCCACTGGCCGCCCTATTGCCGCTATTACTTGCCGCGCCGACCGGCGTCCGGCCGTAGGGTTCGTCCTGCCATTGCCGCGAATGGCACCCGATCGACACAACCCCAAGGCCGACAAGGCTTTGGGGTTTTTTATTGCCATCAAGAAAGGAACCGTTCCGATGAGTGCCGCTCCCGACCATGATGCCCGACGCATCACCATCTTCGACACCACCCTCCGCGACGGCGAGCAGTCGCCCGGGGCCAGCATGAACCTGGCCGAGAAGATGGAGATCGCCCACGCCCTGGTCGAACTCGGCGTGGACGTGATCGAGGCCGGCTTCCCGATCTCCTCGATCGGCGATTTCGAGGCCGTCCGCGAGGTGGCCCGCAGCGTCCGCGGCTCGACCGTCTGCGGACTGGCCCGATGCCGGCCGGGCGACATCGATCGCTGCTGGGAAGCGGTCCGGGAGGCCGAGCGGCCACGGATCCACGTCTTTCTGGCCACCAGTGCCATCCATCGCGAGCACAAGCTGAAGATGAGCAAGGACGACATCATCTCCCGCGCCGTGGAGGGCGTCAGCCGGGCGCGCAACCTCTGCGACAACGTCGAGTTCTCACCCGAAGACGCCGTACGCACCGAGACCGACTTCCTCTGCCAGGTGGTCGAGCAGACGATCGCCGCCGGGGCCACCACGGTGAATATCCCCGACACGGTCGGTTACGGCACACCCTCGCAAATGAACAACGTCATCCGCATCCTCCGCAACCGCGTGCCCAACATCGATCGGGCCGTGATCAGTGTCCACTGCCATGACGACCTGGGCATGGCGGTGGCCAACAGCCTGGTGGCCGTCGAGGCCGGGGCCGGACAGATCGAATGCACCATCAATGGCATCGGCGAGCGGGCGGGCAACTGCTCGCTGGAGGAAGTGGTGATGGCCCTCCGCACGCGACACGACTACTACCACGCCGACACGCAAATCAACACCCGGCGACTCGTTCCCACCAGCCGGCTCGTGGCGGGCATCACCGGGATCCACGTGCAACGAAACAAGGCCATCGTCGGCCAAAACGCCTTCGCTCACGAAGCCGGCATCCACCAGGACGGCGTGCTGAAAAACCCCATCACCTACGAGATCATGCGCCCCGAGGACGTCGGCTTCACCCGAAGCGAATTGGTGCTGGGCAAGCATAGCGGTCGGGCGGCCCTGGCCGATCGGGTGAAAGCCCTGGGCTTCGACCTCTCGCGAGAGCAGGTCGAGCAAGTCTTCCAAGAGTTCAAAGACCTGGCCGACAAGAAAAAGGAAGTCTACGATGAAGACATCGCCGTGCTGGCCGAGCGCCGCATCCAAACCGTCGCCCAACGCTGGTCGTTCGTGCGATACACCGTCGAGAGCGGCACCGGGCGGATACCACGCATCGAACTGACCCTCAGCGACGGCGATCGAGAGATATCCACAACCAAGGAATGCGGCGACGGGCCGGTCGACGCCGTCCTGCTGGCACTGGAGGAGCTGACCGGCACGGTTGTCAACTGCAAGGACTTCAACGTACATAGCGTCACCGTGGGACAAGACGCCCAAGGAGAGGTGTCCGTTCAAGTGGAGTACGACGGCAAACTATACCGCGGCCGCGGCGTTTCGACCGACAGCGTCGAGGCCAGCGCCTTGGCGTTCCTCAACGCCATGAATCGCATCGCTGCCATGGCGGACGCACAGCGTGCCGAAGAAAAGGAAGTCAGCCGACGGCTGTGATTTAGCGATGTTAAACCTTCGATCTCATGATGCTTGATGCAACCCAATTTCGCGGAGATCCTGCCAGGGCCAAACGCGCGCTGAAGCAAGCGGTTCCCCTGGCGCCCGTGGCACCCACAGGAAAACCAAGCAGTCGCAAAACACAATCAGACTGGGGAACACCGGGCCGAGTGGCGGAATGGCAGACGCTGGGGATTTAAAATCCCCTGGGGGAAACCCCGTGCGGGTTCGAATCCCGCCTCGGCTACTTCATACGCTGAAACGGGTTGCGTTGATTGCGGTGCGCCAACCGACGAGTCGATTTTGGGCGATTGTTGCCGATTTCTTCCTCGATGGCCCACAACTCGGCTGGGAATAGTATGTTCATCATTGCACGCTTAGTTATAGGAACCGACGATCGGCAACGCCTTCTGACTTTTTTCCACTCCCCGCCCCTTAAGCCGCTGACTACGAAAAGGGAACCCATGTTCCGAACGACCCGGCGCAGATTTCTGAAGTCCACGGCCGGCGCGGCGCTAGCGCCGACGCTGCTTACCCCCCCCCCGGGCGCGCGTAGCTCTGACCCCGCGACAAACCTGCCGCACCCTACCCCGGCTCAACTCCGCTGGCAGGAGTGCGAGATGGGTGTAATCTATCACCTGGACATGCCGACTGTCGCCGGGCTTCAGGTGGCAAATAACGCCACGAGGAAGACTTTTGACCCGCAGCTATACAACCCGGCAAAGCTCGACACCGATCAATGGATTGCCGCGGCGAAAGCGGCCGGCGCGAAGTACGCCGTCTTCACCGCCACGCATTTCAACGGATTCATGCAGTGGCAGAGCGACCTGTACCCCTACAGCCTGAAGCAAGCCGCCTGGCGCGGGGGTAAGGGCGACATCGTGGCCGACTTCGTCGAGTCGTGCCGCAAGGCCGACATCCTGCCGGCCATCTACCTCTCGACGCACCGCAACGCCTACCAGACTGTCTGGGGGCACTACGTGAATTGGGGCAAGGGCCGGGGAACCGAAAAACAGGCGGCCTACAATCGCATCGCGGAAAAGCAAACCGAGGAACTCTGCTCGCGCTATGGCGATCTGATACAGATCTGGTACGACGCCGGAGTCAAAACCCCCGAGCAAGGCGGGCCGGACGTGCTGCCGATCTTCGAGAAGCATCAGCCCGACAGCGTATTCTATCATAACGTCGATCGCAGTGATCACCGATGGATTGGCAACGAGGCGGGCCACGCCGGCTATCCCTGCTGGGCGACCATGCCCGGACCGGAGCGGGGTGGCGTAAGTCACAATTCCCCGGTGTGGAAAAGATATCTGTACAGGGGCGATCCGGAGGGCACGTACTGGTCGCCGGGCATGGTTGACGTACCCCTGCGGCACGGCCGCTCTGGGCACGACTGGTTCTATCACACCCAGTCCAACCAGGGGCAGATTCCCACCGAAAAGCTGCTGCAGATGTACGACCGGTCCGTAGGCCGGAACGCCAACTTCGTTCTCGGCCTGGTGATCGATCCCGAAGGCCTCGTGCCCGAGCCGGATATGAAGCGAATGGAGGAGTTCGGCAGCGCGTTGCGAACACGCTTCAGTCGTATGGCTGGCCAAACCGCCGGGCGTGGCAGCATCGTTGAACTCAAACTCGATCAGCCACAGACAATCGACCAGATCATCATCCAGGAAGACATCACCGGTGGCGAACGAATCCGCAGGTACGAAGTGGAAGGCCTTGTCGGCGGCGACCAGTGGCAGAAGATCGCCGAAGGCCGGTCGGTCGGTCACAAGCGCATTGAGCGGGTACAACCGATCGAGGTGACGGCACTACGCCTCCGCGTGACCGACAATCAGCCCGAGCCGATCGTGTGCAATCTCACGGCGTATGTTCCACCCGACATCCGAGATGGATCATTGAGGCCTGCATTGCCAGTGAAGAGTTGAGCGGAAACGGGGTGGGTGAAATTGGCAAGAACGGGCGGATTTCAACCCACTCGTTTCCATCCTCCTCTCCGAATCGCGAACTTTGGATGCGCCGACATCAATAACGTGTCTTGCTAACATAAAGGATAACGCATGGCTGATCTTTCCTTATTCGATTTGACCGGCAAGAAGGCCCTCGTCACGGGGGCTGCGGTGGGCATCGGCCGAGGCTGTGCCGTGGCGCTGGCCAACGCCGGGGCCGACGTGGTCGTGGCCGATGTGAACACCGCAGCTGGCCAGAAGACCGCCGACGAAATTCGCTCGCTGGGCCGGCAGTCGCTGTTTCTGCGCTGTGACGTCACCCAGCAGGAGCAGATCCAGGAGATGGTCCGCCGCACGGCCGAGGAGTTCGGCCGTCTCGATATTGCCGTAAACAACGCGGGCATCGGGATCCTTGGGGCCGACGAGGAGTTACGCAAGGAGGAATGGGACAAGGTGATCGCCGTGAATCTGACGGGGGTGTTCCTCTCGGCCCAGGCCGAGGCGCAACAGATGCTTCGGCAATCGCCGGTCGAGGGAAAGATCATCAACATCGCCTCGATGTCGGCGACGATCTGCAACTGCAACGCGTCCTACAACGGCTCGAAGGCCGGCGTGGTGCAAATGACCCGGATGCTGGCCACCGAATGGGGGCGGTTCAACATCAACGTCAACTGCATCAGCCCCAGCTACGTGCTGACGCCGATGCACGCCTCGACTCCGGTGGTGGTTCGCGAGCGGATCCGGGAGTTGACACCGATGGGCCACGTTGAACGGCCCGAAGATTTGCACGGGGCGGTGGTGTTCCTGGCCTCGGCCGCCTCGAACTACGTTACCGGTCACGACCTGATGGTCGACGGCGGCCACACGCTCAACGCCTGGCTGGTCCCGCTCGGGCGAAGTGAACCGCCCCGCGTCGGACCGGACGAAGAAATCGTGCAACTCAAACACGACCTGGACACGCTCGGCCTGCCCTACGACGCCGACGGGATTAACCCCGACGCGCATCCCGAAATCGCCGATGCATTTCGGGCGGCTTTCAAACTGTAACTCTGATGCTCAACGGGGGACGGACATGAAAACTCCCAGGCGACTCACCGTCGGTCAACTCGCCCGAATGATGGACCTCAGCGCGGTTCGCGCGGACGTCGAACTGGACGAGGTGCATCGGCTGGCCGAGACCTGCAAACATTACGGTTGCATCTGTGCGTTCGTGATGCCCTGTTATCTGACGGAGTTGAAGAAGCAGCTGGCAGACGCGCCGGAAGTAGGCATCGGCGCCGTGGTCGGCTTCCCCTCCGGAGCGGTCAGCACGGCCACCAAAGTTCAGGAAGTCCGCGAGCAGATCGCCCAGGGGGCGGTCGAGGCCGACATGGTCATCAACGTGGGCATGCTGCGCTCGGAAGGCGATGAGTTCGTCGAAAACGACATCCGTGCCGTGGTCGATGCGGCCGGCGGCGTGCCGGTCAAAGTGATCCTGGAAGCACATTGGTTAAGCGACGAGCAACTCATTCGCGGCTGCCAACTCGCCGTCCGCGCGGGAGCCAAGTTTGTCAAGACCGGCACCGGCTGGGCCGAAACCGGGGCGACGCTTGAGAACGTGAAACTCATGAAGGACACCGTCGGCGACGCGGCGGAAGTGAAGGCGGCCGGCGGCGTGCGAGACCTCGACACAGTGCTTGCCATGATCCGCTTGGGGGCGACACGCTTCGGAGTCGGCCTCGGCTCGGGGATGAGAATCCTCGAAGAGTGTGCCACGTCACCCGACGGCGTGGTGGTGTAGTCTCCGATTGACCTACCGGACAACCCCCGGCAGGGTTTCGTCCGCGGCGATTGTCCGAGTAGCATTAGACCCCGACGCAGTCCCGTGTCCCCAGTCCCGAGTCCCCAGTCCCGAGTCCCCAGTCCCGAGTCCCCAGTCGCTAGCCCCTCGCATTGCATGCAATCCATCCTCGCCTACGATCTCGGCACCGGCGGCAACAAGGCCTCGCTATACGATGTCGACGGCCGGTTGCTCGCCGCTGCGTTCGAACCTTACGACACCGAGTATCCCCAGCCCGGCTGGCACGAGCAGCGGCCCGGGGCATGGTGGGATTCGGTGGTCGCGAGCACGCGGAAGCTACTGGCCGAAAGCGAGGTGAACCCGACAACCATCCGCTGCCTGGCGATTTCCGGCCACAGCTTGGGCTGCGTGCCGCTGGACGCCGACGGCCGGCTGTTGCGCGAGTCAACACCGATCTGGTCGGACAAACGGGCGACCGAGCAGGCCGCCCGATTTTTCAAACGGGTCGACCCGACGCACTGGTATCGGCTCACCGGCAACGGCTTTCCCGCACCGCACTACACGGTGTTCAAAATCCTCTGGTATCGCGACCACGAGACAGAGATGTTCGGCCGCACGGCCAAGGTGATCGGCACCAAAGACTACATCAATTACCGGCTTACCGGCCGGCTCGCCACCGACTACTCCTACGCCTCGGGACTGGGCGCGTATAACCTCACCGGCTGGGACTACTCGGATGAACTGCTCACCGCGACCGATCTGCGGCGGGAACTGCTGCCGGAGATCGTCCCGTCGACCGAGATTCTCGGCCACCTCACGCCCGAGGCAGCCAAAACGCTCGGACTACCCTAGCGCGGCCAAGCCGCAACCAAAAGTGAGGAAAGGCGTTCCGCCTATTGTGAGGTACATGTTGTTTGGCCCACAACATTTGCCCACAAAGGAGGAACGCCATGAACGCTCTTGTACCAA
>Ga0180436_10000118_pt1 | contig 80950 bp, 61 predicted proteins | sample SS_ome_2_FD_132434 | JGI IMG/M metagenome (GOLD analysis project Ga0180436, IMG submission 132434) | Hypersaline lake sediment archaeal communities from the Salton Sea, California, USA - SS_3_S_2 metaG | ecosystem: Environmental > Aquatic > Non-marine Saline and Alkaline > Hypersaline >...
CTCTGTAAACCAAATCTCTCGCATAGGGTGTACCTCCTTGCTATCAGTTCTTCTTCAAAAAAGGAGATACACCCTTGCTCTTTTATGTCAATCTCAAATTTACACAGGATATTATACACTACCATATCGCCGAATTCCTGATTGATAGGGAGTCTCAGGACCGGCGGTCTCCCTCAACGCGAGGACATCTATGCCGCGACGACCTCGAACTGCACGTGGGCCAGATTCTCCCTGGTTGGCAATAGCACTGTGAACGGGGGAGAGGCGGGCCATCGGCTTTCCAAGCCCGAGGGCCCCTTGCTTGAGCGGGAGCTGCTTCACTGTGCTTGGGGCGGGTACCCGGAAGCGCTGCTCGTTTGTCTGTCCCGCCGGTCACTCTTGAACAGCTCCAGTCGTTCGCAGCACCGATGAAGAGCCGGAATCCCGTTCTGCACTACACTTTTGCTCGTATGGGCATGGCCGAGGAGCAAGGATTCGGTTTGGAGAAGAGCCTCAAGGGTCGAGCCCAGGCGCTTGACCTGCCCCTGCCGACCTTCGCCTTGAGGGGCGACTACTTGGTCCTTACAATCTACCGAAGCCAAACAGCTGCGGTTACCACGTTGGCCGATGAGATACGCGGGCAGCTCAGCAAGGCGGAGATCATCGGTTGGGAATGGATCTCGAAACGGCACTCAGTGACGACGGCCGAGTATGAGGAGGCGATGGGGATTCCAAATAGAACCGCCAAGAACCATATACAGAAACTGAAAACACTGGGCCTCCTGAAGATGACCGGTGCTGGTCGGGCAACTCGCTATGAGGTGATCCGGCGATGATGACGGCGGAGGTCGTGCTATGGTTTGCTCCAAACGGGCCATTCAACGGGTCGAAGCGGCCCGATTCGTGTGGTGGTGAGGCTATTTGCCGGAATCGGGCCATTCAGCAGGCCGAAATGGCCCAGAGCATGGCATGTACCGAAAGCAGTTGGCAACCATCCAACCCCAAGGCCTGTGAAGTCCCAACAAGCTGTTGCACGGGACGGCCCACAGCCGCGCGTGAACGGCGTCGTTAGACCTTTTCCCTTCCGTTAAGGCGGCAGGTTCTGTTCGCCACTTGACCGAGTCTGATCCGTTCACATAGGTTGGCTCCCGGAGGAGGCAAACCCGGGGCATATCCGACTCCTCAGACCGTAGGTCATTATTGTTCAGTGGCATATCTGGCAGCTGCTTCGGGTTGGCACCCGAACGGCTAGCAACCTATACGGGGCTTCTACGCCGCGACCAAGTCGAACCGCGCGTGGATCAGATTCCTCCTGGTTGGTAACAGCGCTGTAGCGCTATGAGATAAAGGTGATCCAGCCCCGGCTGGTCACCTTCAGATAGAGAGGACCTCATCACGGCTTTGTGACTGAGGCCCTTTTTTCAATTGGCTTGGGAGATAGACGAGGTACATCAGGAATTCAGGGCACCTGATTTGCAGACTGCCTTGTGGAGCCAGAAACAGGACGTAACCCGAGTTCAATCGGCACCTGGGTTTCCTGGGAAAAACGGCCAAGCGGTATTCTCTTCACGCTCCAAAGCTGCAGTAAGTTCAGCACGAATGAGGGTCCGGGCAACATCCCCCAACCTTTCTCCGGCACTTGAACGGACGTCAACAACCGAGAAGACGGATTCTCCATCTTTAGCGTCGTATAAGCAGAGCTGTATTTCTGCTGTAGCGCAGTCGCAAACTGAGTCGGGCGTTTCTACATACCTTGTCTCCGGAGGAAGAGACAAATCGTCTCGATTGGGTCTTAGGTCGACATTTCTGAGCGCTAGCTGGCGATAGTTGGTTACCCGCACATACAAGTACGTGGTGTAAGGAACAACAAGGCCAGGTTCCTTTCCTCTCTCATACCCATAGACTCCTACAATTACATCGAAAAGACCATCAACTCCGAGCCACCTGCACAAATCGGCGTATGATGTCTTCTCGGTGATGCTATCCTGCAGGCCTTCATTCTGCAAAAAAACCTCCACGTCGATGGGAGGCAAAATGCGAAATTCTCTTTGTGTGAGCACTCTCAACTCTTCCGCCAAGAGCTGAGGAACCTGAATATCTGCCGAGGCGTTATTAGTCAGATTCACGATTGGCAAGATGGCGATGGTCTCATAGTTCTGTATGTCGAACTCCGGCGCCACCCATGATCCTGCGTACCTGCTCAGCGACCCCATGGTGCAGGCGACTCCAAGCAGAGCGGCAAGAGTGAAAACGATGATTGTCCGCTCTACCCTCCCCGCCTCTGTCAAATGCTTACGCATCCGTCCCCCCTGACGTTTTCCCCAGGCTTCCGGGGTACCCATAGTCTTCACTCCCTGAAGCTCTCCAGGGCTGCATCTAAGGTATCATAGACTTCAAACACCAGTGTCAGTTTGGTCATAGAGACGATCTTGAGGGTCTCTTTGGTCAGATTGGCTAACTTGAGATTGCCGCCGATCTCCCGGAACTTGATGAAGTGATGGATGAGGATGCTGATGGAAGATGAATAGATCCAGGGGGTCTTCCCCAGATCGACGATCACCTTCTTTTGGCCCTTCTCGAAAAGGGCGTAGAGCTTTTCATCCAGTTCGCCGACGTCCGCTCCGCCCATCAGCTTGCCGATCGGCTCTAGAACCGCAACGTCGTCTCTTGCATATGAATTGATCTTCATATGTGCTCAGCCTCTCACCTCAAGTTATTCTGAAAGCAAGCGAACATAGCTTTTCAGACGGAGTTCAAAGGGGGAAGATCTCAGAAGATGGTTACATCAGGGACTCATTCACAGCGGGGTTGTCCTGTGAACATAGAGGTCGAGTTCCCCCCTCATAGAATCCCAAGAATAAGGGCAGGAAACAACGCAGGAATCTGTAAACCTGGTGGGCCTATCTGAGATCTTCCCCGAAAGCTCAAGTCTATCTCCGTTTCTCGACAACATGGCAAGCTCATTTGAGGAGCTTGGTCTGGGTTCCTCGGTTTTACACCTACAATATAGCTCGTCATGCTCTTCAAGTCAATCAAAAAAGAGGGCAGAAGAGCGTACGGGATAAAGATAGATTCCTTTCGCCAAAGGGTAGGAGGAACCTCGGCCTGGAAACCAGGCGGGGGCTCAGACCAAAGCGCATCTGCAGCCTCCGGGCTCCTCCGGGCGCGAAAAACCTCCGTATGACCTGACCGCGTCCTGCCGTCCGGCCGGCAAGCCATCTCACAGCGTCACGCCAAAGAACCGGCATATTGCCTGACCTTCTCCCGGTCGAGGAGCGGTTGTCGGATTTTGAACAGCAGTCCATCTTCTTCTAAGCCAATCGACTGAGCCCTAACAGAAAGGAAACTCCCAGGATGGCAGATTTCTTGCACTGTCCCGTCAAGTTGGATGAAAAGGAGGATACCTTGAAACGGGTTCGGTGCAGGAGAGAAACGGGTTTCACTCTGATCGAACTGATGATCGTGTTGACCATCGTTGGTATTCTGGCGGCCATGGCCATTCCTCGATTCATGCGCACCTCGACCAAGACAAAGCAGAAGGAGGCCCAGCTTCTCTTGAAGCAGATCTACACCATGGAGCGGGCCTACCGGCAAGAATACGACACCTACTATCCGGGCAACGGGGGTACGGTGGTGGTGAATCCGGGAGGGATCATCACCAGGCTGGACGTCGAGATAATGCCCTCGGCCCTGTACAGTTATGCGGTCACCAGCGACCGAGCCAGCTTCACCGCCACTGCCGGATCCATAGGTGCATCCGGCCTGGATGATGACGTGACCCTGGATGTCTGGAGCATCGACCAGACCGGAATCCTTACCTGCGTCAGCAACGATGCCCTCAACTGAGCATACAAACCGGGATCCTTATGCATCGGCTGCCGCGGGGAATCGGAATCTTCCAATGACTCGCCTCATTTCCGACACCACCAAGTGCTCAGAGATTGAGCAACTCAGGTGCGGCAGTTTTGTGAACTGCATCCGCTGGCTACCGATACAGGTGATAGCGACATCGATATCGTCAAACCAGGCGACGATGCAGCCGCAGAGTGGCCGTCTGAAAGAGGCGGCCGAAGAATGAGCCGGTCAGAGCGTAGGGAAAGATCAGATGCGCAACCATCCCCAGGAGACGGTTGAAGAAGAACGGTTGATCCAAACCGAGAAAGACGGGGTCTCCCCCGAGAAGCGCAAGCGGCGGCTGGATGAGATCCTGGTCGCCGAAGGGCTGATATCCGATGCCCAAATCCAAGAGGCGCTGCTGAGGCAGAAGGCGTATGGCGGAAGATTCGGCTCGCAGCTTTTGTGCCTGGGGTACCTCGACGAGGCCGGGCTGGTGAGGGCGCTTTCCACTCAACTCGGCTGTCCGGGGATAGTGCTGTCCGATCTCAAAATACCCCAGCGGGTAATCGGCATGGTCCCCAAGGAGGTCGTCCTGGCACGCAGGGTGATTCCGTTCGAATATGATCCCCAGGGTAACGTTCTCAAGATCGCCTGCGAGGACCCCACCGACTCCGAGCTGATCAAGGAACTCGACTTCGTGGTCCGCGGCCGGGAGATCGAACTTCGGGTGGCCGTCGAGATTGCCCTGAATACGGCAATAGCGAAGTACTACGCGGGGCGAGACCTGTCATGGCACGACGCCCACCTGCTGGAGACGTTCGGTCCGACCGCTGATGAGGGTCAGCAACCTGTCGGAACCCAACCTGATCGACCCGGTGATGCCGGGCCGGCCGTCCTGCTGATGATCGACCAAGAGCAGACCTTGCTCGCTCTGCGGTCCCTGCTGGAAAGGGACAACTACAGGGTCGTGGTGGCCCGCTCACCCGACGAAGCCATCGGCCTGGTGGCCAATCAGAGGTTTCACACCATCTTCTTGAATCATACCGGATCGTTCGACCAGGTGGACTTCATTAGCCGGGTGCGCAGGATTTCGCCGGAGACGGTTATACGCCACTACGAAAAAGCTTCCTCACTTCTGCTGGGAGAGCAGAGGGGTCGGGCCGACGCCGATCTGCTCCTCAAGGATCTGGATTTGTTCACCTCCTTGCTGTGCTGCCTGGCCAAGCTGCCGGTAAACCACAGCGGGCAGGTTGGACGGTATGTGGATCGTCTGAGCAATAGACTGGGGCTTACGGACGAAGACCGGTTGACCGTGACCCGCGCCGGATACGTTCACGATCTGGCCAAGTTTCATTACAGCGCCGGCAAGGTAAGAGAAGGCGCCGAGGTGATCCGGCTTACCGCCAAGCTGTTGAAATCGCTCGACTACCCACCGAGACTGTTGGAAATGCTGCGCTGCATGTACGTCAGCCTGCCGACGGAGGACGCGGGCGGTCTGTCGCTGGGCACGGTGGGCGGCAGTATCCTGACCATAGTCGACATATTCTGCAACAGCATCCCGCAGGACGGCCGCCTTTCGCTGGACACCTTCCACCCCATAAAAGAAAAACTGCGGGGTTTGGCGGGAGGGCTGCTTCTGCCTGAGGTAGTGGAGGTCTTCATCGGGATGATTCATGAAGAGGTCCTTGGCAGACGCGCCATCAAGAAGGCGGTTCAGGTAATGGTCCTGGTTGAAGATTCTTCCCTTGAGCAAACCCTTGAGTTACGACTGAAGAGCGAGGGGTTCGGGGTAATCTCGCAAAGCTCTCCGGCCTCCTTTGTCGAGCTCTACAAGCGACGAGAGCCGGAGATGATAATCGTGGCCATTCCGGGCGAGCCGGAAAAAGTGGAATCGTCTGTTCGCCAGCTGGCGGAGGGAGGAGTGAACTTCGAGAACACACCCACCTTGGTGTTCACCGACTGCTCCTATCTTCCGGTGACCAGCCTGCTTGAACAGGGGATCGAAGACGTGGTCTTTGCAGACGACAACCTCGATTTGATGTTTGGCAGAATAAATGCACTTGGGGAGAGAATAAGTGCCCGGGCCAAAGCGGCAGCCGTGATCGCCGACGGCACGTCCGGATCAGGGGGGCGCTTGGCGGAGACGGATCTTATCCAGCTACTCAAGATTCTGGGGCCCAGCCGAAAGACCGTCAGGATAACTGTTCAATCCCACCGCCCGGACGCAGCCAGGCTTTTGCTTTACCTGGACCGGGGGCAGATGAGTTTTGCCCGGTGTGGAAACCTGACCGGCGCCGAGGCGGTGTATGAAGCCTTGTCCTGGAGCGAGGGGTCCTGGGCCGTGCAGTCTGTGGCCAGCAAAGATCTGCCGGCGGCGAACATCGGCTCGACCAACCAGGCAATCCTGTTGGAGGGATGCCGCCTGGTGGACAAAAGCATCAAGAGATGAAGAATCCTTTCAGCCCCCCGTGTGTTCAGCCCTACGAAAACGACCGCACAATTATCTGAAAATCCTCTCAAACAGCAGAAATGATACGTATAGATGCTGAAGCAAAGAATAAAAGGGTTCAGATAGGTTTTTGTCAGCTTGAAGTCATATAGCCACGAAAGCTTATTTTGAGGAGACTTTCGTGGTTTTTTAGTATGGAGGAAAGGAGGTGATTTTGTGGCGCAGGGTACGGTAAAGTGGTTCAACGAGTCCAAAGGATACGGATTCATAACTCCGGACGACGGAGGACAGGATCTGTTCGTGCACTTCTCTGAAATACAGGGCGAAGGATACAAGACCCTTCGGGAAGGTGACCAAGTCAGCTACGAAGAAGGACAGGGACAAAAAGGACCCCAGGCAACCAAGGTCCAAAAGATATAGTTTAGAGAAACCAAGTTTCTGAAAACATATCGTTGGTCTTTCCGGGGCTCCCTTGACCTCGGAGAATCGATGTGGCGGGAGTCGAATCCCGCCACATCTTGTATGGATTGATCCCCCTGTGGGCCTCTCCGCTGCATGCTTCCCCGACCATCACAATCCAGGCTGGATGTATCTGCCTCCGGCACTCCTTGGACCTGACTTGCCGGATTCAGGTTTTCTCTTGCTTTTAGGCGTCCCTTGGCGTACTCTAAAGGATCGAGTCCGGGTGACGAGGCAGGTCGAGTCCGCGAGCTCAGGTCGAGCAGACCGGTCGGCCGGATTTGAAAGCAAGGAAAGAGTTCATGTTGCTGGGTAATCTATCCTTAAGTTTGGCCCTGATCTTCGCTCTGCTCTCCGCCGCTTGCTTCCTGAGAAGCGCCAGAGGAGATGAGAAGCTGCTGAATCTGGGGAGGAAGACCTACTACGCCTTCCTGTTTTTCAGCTTTCTGGCCTCGGCCTATCTGATGTATCTCTTTCTGGCCCACCGGTTCGAGGTGGCATACGTTTATGGCTACAGCTCATCGGCAGAGCCATTCTTCTATTTGGTCTCCGGTTTCTGGGCCGGGCAGGAGGGGAGCTTTCTTCTGTGGCTTTTTCTTGGAAGCCTGCTCGGAGTTTTCCTCATGTCCGGTAAAGGAAGGCGCGCGCCGGACGCCAAAGAATCGGGGATACATGAAGGTCACGTGATGTTCTTTTACCTTCTGGTGCAGGTATTCCTTCTGGCGCTGCTCCTCAAGCAGAGCCCCTTTGCTCTTCTGCCGGAGGTTCCGCCGGACGGGCGGGGATTGAATCCGCTCCTGAGGGATTTCTGGATGGTAATCCATCCGCCGGTGGTCTTTATTGGATATGCCGCCTTAGCCATACCTTTCGCTTATGCCATGTCGGCGTTGACCGCCAACCAATACAAAAGCTGGGTGAGGCTTACTCTTCCCTGGGCGGGGTTTTCGTGTCTGACCCTGGGCGCCGGGATCTTCATCGGGGCCTATTGGGCCTACAAGGTTCTGGGATGGGGAGGGTACTGGGGTTGGGACCCGGTGGAGAACGCCTCATTGGTGCCCTGGCTTTTGTCGGTGGCCATGATCCACGGGCTGATTCTGGAGAGGAGCAGGCGGATCTTTCGAAGGACCAACCTGCTTCTGGCCATTCTTTGCTTTCTTTTGGTGGTCTACGCAACCTTCCTGGTGCGAAGCGGAGTGCTGGGAGATTTCTCGGTTCACTCCTTCGCCGATTTGGGGATCACCGGTTACCTGCTGATCTTCATGCTTTTCTTCTTGCTGCTCTCGACCGGGCTCTACCTGGCTCGGCTGCCCGGGATCCCCCGGACCAAGACCGGCGAGAGGATTCTGACCGCAGAATTCGCATTATTCATCGGCATAATACTCTTTTCCCTCTCGGCCCTTCTGATTCTGCTTGGCATCTCCTCTCCCATAATCAGCAGACTCTTCGGTCCCGCATCCAATGTGAGCATCCCCTACTATGTTCGAACTCAACTTCCCCTGGCCATCCTGGTCTGTTTGGGTTTAGGGGCAGTGCCCTTTTTGCGCTGGAAGGGATCGGGTCCGGGCGAGTTCTTCAGGAACATCTGGCCCGCTTTGGTCGCAGCGGTAATTCTGACCATCCTGGCGTTCGTATTCGGAGTTCGCTCGCCGGTCCACTTGATCTGTGTTATGATGGCCCTCTTGGCTTTAGCATCCAACCTGATGGTTCTGGTTCGGCGGAGCACGGGGGGATGGAAACTTATCGGCGGCTTCCTAACCCACGTGGGGGCGGGAATGTTGATCGTCGGGATCGTCACCTCCTCGGGGTATGACAGATCGGAGAAGCTTAACCTCCCCCAGGGCGAAACCGAAGAGGCTTTCGGGTACCGGTTCACCTATCTGGGCCTGGAGAGCGGGTCCCGGAGCGATCGGGATGCCCTGAAGATAAGAGTCGGGAAAGGGAAGAACTCTTTTCTGGCCAAGCCGAAGTTCTACTACAGCGAGTATAATCAGGGGATCATGAGAACACCGCACATCAAGATCAATCTCCTCTACGACCTCTACCTCTCTCCTCTGGAACACAGCCAGGGGGAAGAGTCGCAGGGAGGACTCTTCAGCTTGGGCAGGGGGGAGACCGCGGAGAGAAACGGTTACACCATCACGTTTGTGGACTTCGAGGTGGAGTCTCACGCGCAGACCGGTCAGATCAGCGCGGGAGCCATTCTTGACGTTGAGAAAGAGGGAGAGAGGGTCACTCTGGTTCCCACTCAGGTTATGGGGGGGATAGAGGAGGGGCAGATCAAGAGAATGGTGCACCTCCCCGGAGGAGAGGATCATCTGGTTTTGGAGAAGATAGACGCCGATCGGAAGATGGTGGCTCTGAGGCTTGTCCTAAAAGAGGAACAGACATCGGAGGAACTGCTGGTCTTAAGCGTGGAGAAGAAGCCTCTGATCAATCTCTTCTGGCTGGGGACCATACTGGTGATGCTGGGCCTGGCCGTTGCCTCCGTTCGCCGGTTCAAGGAGAGCCGCGCGGATTAGATGGTGCCGATTCTTGCGATCGGACAAGCATTGGTTTTCTGATCAAGCGACCGAGGCAAAGTTTGCTGCTCTAAGTTGACTCTTCGAAGAGCTCTGTGCTCAAATATCTCTCCCCCACATCGCAGACGATGGTCAGAACCAGCTTCCCTTTACCCTCCCTTTTCGCCACCCTGATCGCTGCAGCCACATTGGCTCCTGCCGAGATACCTGCCAGAATTCCCTCTTCTCGGGCTAGTCTTTGCGAAGTGCGGATTGCATCCTGATTGGAGACCTGCATTATCTCATCCACATTCTCCGCATTGTATACCTGGGGAACGAATCCCGCTCCGATTCCCTGAATCTTGTGAGGACCCGGTTGCCCCCCTGACAGGACGGGAGAATCCTCAGGCTCAACGGCGACGTTTTTGTTGTTGTACTTCTTCTTCAGAATTTCACCCGTGCCGGTGATGGTCCCTCCGGTGCCCACCGCAGCCACGAAGAAATCCGGTTTCAGATCACCCAAGTCGCTTATTATCTCCTGGGCGGTGGTCTCTCGATGAATCTGCGGGTTGGCGGGATTCTCGAACTGGAGAGGTTGGAAATAGCCGAAGCTTTCAACCAGCTCTCGTGCCTTCTGTATGGCTCCCTTCATTCCTTTAGATGCTTCGGTCAACACCAGCTCCGCCCCCAGGAATTTCAAGAGCGCCCTTCTCTCCTTGCTCATGCTCTCGGGCATGATGAGAACACACCTGTATCCCTTCACCGCCGCCACCATAGCCAGTGCGATCCCGGTGTTGCCCGAGGTGGGTTCCACGATGGTCATACCAGGCCTCAACGAGCCATCCTTCTCCGCTGCGCCGATCATGGAGAGCCCGATCCGATCCTTTACCGAACCGCAGGGGTTGAAAGATTCGAGCTTGGCTATCAGAGCGGCATCATCTTTCCCCACCAGCTTATTGATTTTCACCAAAGGCGTCCTGCCAACGGTCTCCAGTATGTTTTGATACACCATTGTCCAACCCTCCTACTTTCTCGGTGCACCAGGGAGGTTGTCCTGATCCTCAAACTCTCTGCAACCATCCCCCTGCTTGGGGTATCGTCAATATACTCGTCTCTCTGAACGGTATCCAGTTTGGTTGGGAGATGATGCCATCTGGCAACGCCAGCGGCCGAAGGGATGCGAGAGCTCAAGAATCCGATCTATTCTGAAGTTCGCGCAAGAACCGTGTGCCCCCCATAAATCCTCTCTACTGCCCGGGGCCTTCGTACACTTGCATGACCAGGGCCCGCCCGCGGCAGACGACCTGCTTCCGCGCTCGCGGGCCTGCCGGAGGGACAAAGGCAGATACTCGGGCTGCAGTGGGTTCACTGACAGCAGCGGCCGACCAGCCTCTCCGATCTCTTCACCACGCCTGCTTGCCCGACATGACCAACTCCGTTGCCAGTCTGAGGCAGACCGGGCCGGGCAGGATCTGATTAAGGCTTGTCAAATGGGCTCCCCCATCAGGAAGAGTATCCCCAATGCTGTCTACCTCTATGCCCCTATGTTTGAGCAGAAATCTCAGATGCTGAGCTTCCTCTTCCAAGAACTTTGTGCTCGAGGCGCCTGCTGCGTAGCTCTTCAGGTCGGACTCCTTGGGCGACGACTCCATCAAGACCAGCCAGCCGTTCCCATAGGGATCCTCTTGCACTGCTTGCGGGCGCTCTCTCAACAGGGGATTGATCTCCAGCAGACGCCCGGAAAATGGAGTGGCCAATGGAACCGTACCCGCCTCAGTATGTATCCTGCCCAAAAGCTGATTCTTCTTCTTGGTCGCGCCCGAACCGTTGAACTCCACCTGGGCCACGGCGGGAAGAACGTATGCCAGCAGATCGTCGATTCCCAGCTTCCATTTCTCGTCTCGGAGTCGACGCATCCACAGATGGGTGGGATGGAGGTACAGATCCTGGTCCGCCCTGCTGGCCGAGAAAGTGAAAAACGGCGGCCTCTTCGAATCGACGCTCCCTGCCGCCACGGCCTGGCTTGATGCCGTAACCTCAGACTTGTATCTTGTCACCCTGGATCTCTTTCGTTTGGACTTCACCTGAGATCGCATCACCTCGTCAAAATCACAGTGCTCGCAGTCGTAGTCAAGCGGGCATAGCTTGAAGGAGATAACCCCGGCTGTCATCCAGATGCAGCGATTTTGTGCGGCGGCAGGCTCCATTTCCTGCTTTCTTGAGGTTTCCTTTTTCATTAGCTTGCTCTTTTCGCTGACTCTTTTTCCTCACGGAACGATTCCGCAACTTCTCCTTTTTCGTTATCACACTTCCGCATCCATGAAGCCTCAGTGCGCTTCCTCAAAGTCCGGATGATCCCGGTGGACGGGCATTCTGTTCACGATCCACCGGTAGAGCAGGATCTCCACCGTGATGATGGTTATCACCAGAATCAACTCCTTCCAGTACAGAAACTCGCGGTGGGGCAGCTTCCAGTTGAGGGCGAACATGGAAACGGTCAAACGGTTTAGAGCGACTCCCAGGATGGTGAAGAACGCAGTAAAGCGGATCAAGCCCGCGCTCCTGATTCGCACTCCATAGGCGAAGAGGAAACAGGGCAGCAGAACGAACCCGAAGACCTCGATTAAAAACCAGGTACCCCAGGAGGTGCTCAAAAGACCCCAATGGTGCCCGTGGGCGACCCCCACCCACTTCAAGCAGAAATAGGTTATCAGCACCAGCGAGGCGGCCCGGCCCAGCCCGATGGTGAGCCTGTCGAATTTCACGGCGCGCTCGGGGTCCATCCGATCCGACCGGTTGCGAAGGAACCGACGGGAGACGGTGCTCTCGGCTATCACCACGGAGAGTCCGGCGAAGATGCTGGAGACGAAGAAAAAGAGCGGGATGAACTCCGAATACCACAAGGGGTGGAGTTTTCCCGGCGCCAGAAGAAACAGCGCGCCCAGAGCGGACTGGTGCAAGGTGGAGAGGATCACTCCGAAAATGGTGGCTCCGACGGTCACCCCCAAGGCCCACTTGCGCCATCTCCTGGCCCCAATCCACTCAAAGACCGCCGGGCAGAATTCGACAAACTGGGTCGAGAGATACAGGGCCACATGCCAGCCCACCAAGAACAGAACCGAGGTGGTGCCGAACGAGACGGTCATGGGATAGGGCAGCCGCCAGGGTCGTCCCAGATCGAACAGAAGAAATATCACTGCGAACATGTATCCGATGAAACCGGTAAGGACCGCAGGCCTGACCAAGGAGTGGTAGTCCTTCAACCCGAAGAGGTAAACCGCCGACGCCATTATGTATCCTGTGGCCGCCAGCGGCACCCCGGTGAACAGGCCCCAACTCAAGAAAAGGCTCCAGGGCTGGTCCTGCGAGGCGTGGGTCACCGCGCCGAGTCCCTGGGTAAAGCGCATGATCACAAAGGGAAGCCCGACGAGTATGATGATTCCCGCCACAACGTTGAAGGGCGTTATCAGCCCCCTTAAGTATTCCTTAACGGAGAGCCCGAGGATGAGTCTCTCGCGCAGCCAGGACCCGATTTTAGGTCTTTTTTCCGCGTACTCGGCCATGGTCAATCCTCCTTTTCCGCTAGTATCTCCTCTTCCTCCTCATCCATCCCGTCTCGGTGTTGGGTGAACATGTAGAAGCCTCCCAGCAGGGCAGGCCAGATCACAAGTACCGCCGGCACCATGGTGAGGAACCCTTTGGTCAGCTCCGGATAGGGCTTGTCGGGAAGGTTCATGTCGAATCCCACCTTGTCAAAGGGAACTCCCGAGATATACATCCAGGATGTTCCTCCCACCTCCCGCTCCCCGTAAATGTGGTCGACGTACTTGTCCGGGTGCTCCATGATTCTCTTCTTGGCCACCTTGATCAGCTCGCTCCGCTTGCCGAAGGTCATGGCCTCCATGGGGCAGGCCTCCACACAGGCCGGAATGCCTCCCTTGGAGACTCTGTTATCATAACACATGGTGCACTTTCTGACCTCCGGCGAAAAGGGGTCGTTATACTCATAGGCCGGAACGTAGAAGGGGCAGGCGGTCATACAGTAGCGGCAGCCCACGCATACGCCCTTGTTGTAGGTCACCGCCCCCTCAGGTGTTTTCTTGAAGGCGGCCACCAGGCAGGCGGAGGCGCAGGCAGGCTCGTCGCAGTGACGGCACTGCTGCTTGACGTAGACCGGCGGCCCGTCCGGGTCCGGATTGGGATAACGGTTCACCACGGTGAAAGCTTTCTCGGTGGTTCTCCTCTTCTCTTCGAAGACCGAGAGATCATCGAAAGGAACATCCGGCGGCGGCAGCTGGTTAGCTTCGTTACAGGCGGCCTCACAGGTGCGGCACCCGACACATCGGGTCAGATCGGTCAGAACGCCCAAGCGATCCTCATGCCCGGTAAACTTTCCGGCTGCGCCGGCCGACTGCGATTTGCCCACCAGGCCGGCGCCTGAAGCGGCCGCAATGCTCTTTAGGAATTTTCTTCGACTGATACCCATGGTTAGTCCTCCGGTTCTTTCTGTTCAAACAACACTCTCGCAAATCCTTCCTGACTTCAACTGTCTGTTCCAACGCCCGCTGGCCGACCGAAGTCTCTTTGGCTAATCGGTCTTGTCCGAACCGACCCTGGTCTTCTTGGCATGGCACTCGGTGCAGCCCACCGGTGCACCTGTCTCCCGGTGGCAGTTCATGCACTGCAGGTGATAAGCACCCTTCAGACCGGGCATGTGCAGGTTTTGGGGATCAAAGGGTTCCCCGTGGCACTCCCCGCACGCCGGGGTCTGGCCGGCCGGGCTGTGATGATGGCAGGAGGCACACCCTTCAGCCACCTCGGCATGCATGGCATGAGAGAATTCCACCGGCTGGTACATGTTTTCCAAACTGCTCAGGGTGAATGTCTCCGCCAATGCCTTAGATTCATGTTTGACCGGTGTTTCTTGGGAAACCTGCTTCACCGCTTGGGTCTCGGCTTTTCTTTTGGTGTGACAATCCATACAGCCGGTCGGCCCCATCTCCATCTCCTTGTGACAGTCTATGCACTGTCGATGGTAGGCGTCCTTCAGCCCCGGAGGACCTGTCTTCTTCGAGGTCAACGTGGCCGGGTGACACTTGCTGCAGGGCGGAGTCTCTCCGGCCCCGCTCTGATGGTGACAACTCCCGCAATCCTCGGTCAGGACGGAATGCATCTCGTGACAGAATGCCACCGGCTCGTACACCTTTGCCATGCTGCCTAACGCGATGGTCTCGGGGGCGCCCTGGGAGGAGCAAACGTCGGATGTGTGCCAAGCAATCACGACCCCGATCACCAGCGCAAGGACCATAAATATCGTTTTTCTTCTTGTCACTGCGTCTCCTTTGAAAGCCGTTGCGGCTGATTTCGCTAATCGGCGCTGAAGAAATCGCGCGCCACCCTCTGCCACTGCTCGGAGGTCAACTCGTCGCCCAGGTCGGGCTTGATCTCTCCCCCTTCCTGCAGGACGGGGTAACTGGTGGGTACCAGGGTGGCCACCAGCTGTTCCTTGGCCGCCTGGTTCCAGCGGGCCAGCATCTCTCCGGAGAGGAGATTCTTCGCCTCCCGGGCCAGACGGATGGGTGCGATTTTCAGAATCCAATTCACCTCCGGATTCCCCTCAGCCAGAACCTGAGGATTCTCCGCCACCTTCGGATTGACGTCCACCACCCTGCCGCTCACCGGTGAGATCCCAACCAGTTCCCTGTCTCCCCTCTTTATTCTCCAGGCTTGGCCTCCCTGGAAGATCCTGTCCCCTTTGCTGGGGAGCTTGATCTCCTGCACCGAGCCGAAGACCGATGAAGCGAACCTGTCCATTCCCACGTTTACCAGACTGGGCCGGATCACCTCGGCCCAGGTGTGAGTGGGATGAGCGAAAACCCCCTTGATGGCCTGCAACGATTCAGTGATGGCCTCGGTTACGGCCCGAGCGCGAGGAGCGTTCAATACTCTCCAAAACAGGATAAACAGCAGCATGAACGCGATCGCTATTCCATACTCGATTGCCTTTGTGGTGAGCATGAATTCCTGTAGAGTCTCCATCTGAAGATCCTTTCCGAACTGTAGGGTTATCCCTTCCACCCTCCCGGTTCAACTCTTCTTTCCTGCATTTTTCTCCGCTTAGCCCGTATTGAAGAATTCCCGGGTTACCTTTTCCCACTGCTGGGCGGTCAACTCGTCCCCCAGGTCGAATTTGATCTCACCACCCTCTTGCAGCACCGGAAACTCCGCCGGGCTCAGGGTGGCCACCAACTGCTCCTTGACCGACTGATTCCACCGGCTGAGCACGTTGCCGCGGAGCAGGTTCTTCAGCTCCCTTTTCAGCTTCACCGGTCTGACCTTGAGCATCCAGTTTTTTCTGGAGTCCTTCTCCACCAAGGCCTGAGGATTCCGAAGCAGATCTCGATTCACCTCCTCCACTCTTCCGCTGATGGGAGAGGTTTGGGCCAGCTGGCGTGAACCTCTCTTCAATCTCCACGCCTTTCCGCCCTGCTGGATCACGGTCCCCGGCTCGGGAAGGCTCAACTCCTCCACCGATCCGAAGATCGACCTGGTGAAGTCGTCTGCTCCTACGGCGACCAAGTTTGGCTCCAAGACCTCCACCCAAGCATGTCCCGGATGTACGAAGATCCCTTCCAGGAATGAAGGCACCTTGGCCTTGGCCACCTCCGCTTGGGGCACCCGGGCACGTCTGCTCTGAACCCAGGCGCCGATCCCGATCGCGATCCCGACGAACAACAGAACAAGTATCACCGACATTTTTCTCACCTCCACTCTCTTTAAGATTCCAACCGTTCAATGAGCCGGCCCGGCTTCAAAAGCCTTCCGCTCGCGCCAGAAGCCAACTCCAACAGCCAATCCCACAAAAAACAGTCCGAATATCACCGACATTTCAATCACCTGACCTTTCCTCTGGTTTCCTGCCTTCTGCGCCGATCACCATTAATGCAAAGGGAGTGCCGGAAAACAACACACTCTCGCGACGTCCAGCTAAGTTTAAGAAGTTTATGCTGTTACGATTAAGATTTGTGTGACGGAGGGCCGGAACAGGGATGAATTCTGATAGTGCACTGTGGAGTATTTCAACGCTCAGAAGAGATGAGACTCCGGCGTGTAAGGGAAAGTTCTTTGCAGCGAAGGGGTAAGCGAGTGTAGATAATCGCGACACTGGATGTTGTGATACTCCACAGTTTTTTGCGATGATGAGGGCGGGCAGGGCCTCTGCAAGGCAAAGGAGAAAACCTCCTCCCAGATCGCATGTGTCGGCCGAGGAGTGTTGGCAATCGGGGCATCTTAGCGTTACCGACTCGACTCTGGGAATGAGATCAACGCTACATCTCGGGAACGAGAAGGGTGGGGGGAAGGCCCAGGTATCGGATCTCAGCTCGTTGGGTACATCGGGGGGGAACGAAAAAAAGCGACGCCACCAGCGGCGGCGTCGCCTTCGGACTAACTGACTTACACTCCGACCGAGCTACTTCTCCTCGGCCTTCTTTGCTTTCTCCAATTCTTCCTTGGTGGGCTTATGGTGCTCCACCACCTTGATGGCCTCTGCAAACTTGATTTCCTGGAAGGTGGGGCTCTTCTCGTTGTGGCATGACAGACAGAGCTTTTCGGTCGGCTTCATCAGCCCGTCGGCAGCGGCCTGCTTCTGGTTGTCCTTCTTGACGTGCGACTTGATGTAGTCGCCGGCCGGTCCATGACAGGCTTCGCAGGTCACACCCTCCTCCATGCTGTAGCCCTTGTCTTTAAGCTCTGCGGCAGCTTCGTATCCGGTCACATGACAGACCAGACACTTGGCACTCTTCTGCGGGTCCTCGATCTTCATCTCCTTGGCGATGGCCATTGACTCTTTGTTGGCCAGGGTGGTGTAGGCCGTGGCATGTTTGGTGGCCGCCCACTTCTCCGGGATATTCCCCCAGGTCTTCATCTTGTGACAGCCGCATTTGCCCACGCCCACATAAGCATGCTCCTTTGCCTTGGTGGTATCCGCCTTCTCCGAAGCGGTCGTTTTTTCGACGGCCTTGGGCTTCTCCTGTGAAATGGCAAATCCCCACCACAGAAGGGAAGCGACGAACACCAGGATCAAGATCCAAGTGAGTTTCTTCATCTTCTCTCTTCACCTCCTTCTCATATTTATACAAACTCCGACTGCTTTTCGTCCAATTTAAGTCTCGCCTTTGCCGTTGTCAAGAGGAAAAGAGAAAATGTTGTGGAGACCAAATGGTCGTGCAGATCGGCGAGCCCGTCATCGGACCTGTTGAGTGCTCGGCACGGACCGAGTATTCTCAAGCTGTATACGGTTCTTCTCTGAGTTTTTAGAGTGGTCCGGAGACTTAGCGGGGCAATCTGTCACCGCCAGCTTGGGACAGATCATCTTTGGGGATCAATGGACCCGCCCAGCGGTAGGCGTGATCTCCCAAGTCGTGTTACAGCTTGCGGAGAGATTGCCTGAGTCTCTCTTTGAGGCTCACCAATTCACCGTTCATCATCAAGCGGTTTACATGATACCTCTGGTGCAATTCCTGCATGGCTCTCATGCTGCCGCGCTCGGCCTCGGCGCGAAGAACCCTGAACCTCTTCTGGTAGGTGGTTGGCTTCGGAGCCATCGCCTCCCCTCTGCTCAAACTTGCATTACGGCCGGATCGCAACAGATCACGGACAAGGGAGTTCAGACGGAATTAGCGCCGGAGTTTAACCTTTATCTACCGCCCCTTTCACGATGAACGTTCCGAACTCCCTTGCCGGACTCTTCTCCCAAGGGAAGATCTCCAAAAATCAACTCAAGGGGACTGGAGCATCGACGGGCCTGCTCGGTGAGACACTAACGGATTCCCCTTCGCGTAATCCCCATGAAGCAACGGGAACGAAGGCGGAAGAGGACAGTTCCCCGAGATATGTCGAACCTTCCCCTGGGTTCATGATCGATTCTTGCTCTGCCAGACGTACGATACGACTCTGTGATAGGAGTACCTTCTGATCTCCAATTCGCATATTCAATATAATGGTTATCCCTAATATTGTCAACAGAAAAATCGGACCCGGCGTCGCTTTTTTGTTGGAATCTGGTTGGATTTGGATAACATCTTGCTAATGAATGGCTTATGAATGGTCATGGCGGTGTATAAGGTTCTGCTCGTACAGGTGTGAGACTCCCGTTAGGTCCCACATCTTGTCCGTAAGAGTATCTAAGGCTGCGTCCAGCCGCCCGACCGCTGTTCGGCCCATCAAAGGAGACCATGCGTCATTGAGCATCCGGTTCTGCGGCCGGAGGTATGCAACCTTTCGCGGGAACAGAGAAATCGTAATCCTCCCCACTTTCGCCTCCTACTCTGGTCCGAAACCAAACCGACTGCCAAACCCTAGGGGGGGAAGAATCTCCCGGTCCGATCCTTCAACTATCCTCTGAGTTATCCTCAGCTACCATTCCCTTCTTTGCACCGCAAGCGGGGATGGGAGAATAAGCGGACAGACGGTCAGCGATTATCCTGCAAAGCGTTTCTGTGGAGATGGGGTGGGTGACCTGTCCGTTCAGGGCAGGCTCGGCGAACCCGGTTTTCAAGCAGAAAAAACGATTGAAATTCGCGTTTTGGCGTTATATTGTATGTACAGAGGGCAATTCGAGACCGAGGAAACTGTTTGAGATCCTGAGAAGGTTCAGGTATGATTAGCGGACGCTATGAAGTACAGACAGAGGTGGGTTCCGGCGGAATCGGCAAGGTTCTCAAGGCGGCAGATCGATTCCTGGGCACGACCGTCGCCATGAAGGTGCTTCTGACCCAGGAACCTGAGCTGGTCAGGAGATTCAAAGAGGAGTTCCTTCTGCTGAAGGGGGTTGACCATCCCAACATCGTGAAGGTGCATGATTTCGGTTACAGCGACAGGGAAGAGCCATTCTTCACCATGGAGTACGTTGAAGGAGAAGACTGGCGGGCTCTGATTCAGGGATCGGACTATTCTAACTTCCTGAAGATAATTCTTGAAGTCTGCGCCACCCTTGATTTTCTGCACTGTAAAGGGATAATCCACGCGGACGTCAAGCCCTCCAACATCTTGGTTACCCGTTCCCCCCAGGGCCGGCCCGGAATCAGATTCACCGACTTCGGCCTGGCTGAATCGGACAGGCCGGAGGAGTCTGCCTGGTGGAGGGGCACTCTGGGATACCTGGCGCCGGAGATAATCCGGGGAGAGAAATACAGCCATCAGGCGGATCTTTACTCTTTGGGCGTCCTGATCTACGAGATTCTGTTCGGCAGGAGACCGTTCGAGGAGGAGAGTCTATCGGAGCTGGCCAGGAGTCACCTGGAGAAAGAGGTGGTGCTGCCTGACCAACCTTCGCTTCCCTTACGGTTGAAGGATCTGATCCTGCGGTTACTGGAGAAGGATCCCATAGACCGTTACTTCTCTGCAAGGGAGGTGTCGGATGAGATGGAGAGAATCCCGGGAGTAGGTCCACGGGATGTGACAGGCTCTCCGGAGAGGAGTCTTATCTCCTCGTGCGACTTCGTGGGGAGAGAGCAGGAGCTTTCCGCTCTGAGCGAAGCGTTGGGCAGAGCCTCGACCGGTGCCGGTCGGCTGATTCTTATCTCCGGGGAATCGGGCACCGGCAAGACGAGGCTATTGGAGGAGTTCAAGGCCCGAGCCCAGGTTGAAGGCGCCTCGGCCCTGAAAGTTTCGCTGGCCGGGAGCGAATCCCTGAACTGGATTGAGAATCGCCTGCCCGATCTGCTGAGAGCTGTTTCGCGGCCCCAGGTGTTGATGTTCGACGACCTGGACCTGGCCGATGACCGCTCGGTGGAATCTCTGTGCGGTCTGGTAGATCGGACCGACAGCAAGGGAAGCTTATTCTGCCTGGCCTCTACCAACGGGTCAACCGGTTCGGAGAAGGACAGAAGAACGTCCGGGATTGAGCAGAGAATCAAATCGGCGGGCCAGAATCGAGCGCAAACCCTGGAACTGACCGGCCTGTCCCAGGCGGAGGAAGAGAAGCTGCTCAGCTCCGTGTTTGCCTGGAAGGAGAAGGGAGAGGAGATCTCTGCCTCGGTTCACCGGAGAACGAATGGGAATCCGGGTCTGGCCGGAGAACTGATGGAATGGCTGGCAGGTCATCAGCGGATCAGCAGACGAGACGATCACTGGACCATGGAATCGGAGGAGGTGGAGATGGCCCCGGTCCCGCCGGGGTGGAGAGCAGAGATGGAGGATCGTCTGAGTCGCCTGAATCCGGATGAGTTGGACTTGCTCTTCTGCGCGGCGGTTCTGGGCACGGAGTTTGAGGTCGGCCTGCTGGGCGAGGCGTCCGGCATCGATACCAGGACTCTTAACCGGCGCCTGGATGGCATCATCTCGGAAGGAATCTTACGGCAATCAACCAAGGCTTCGCCTTCCGGAAGGCTCTCCTTTCTGAACGGTTTCACCAGGGACGCGGTCTATGAGCGGATAGACGGGGAGACCAAGAGGAACCTTCACCAGATGGTGGGGCGTCAACTGGAGCAAGCCCACGATGGCGGAGGGCAAGGCGACCTGGACCGGTTGGCGGACCATTTCTGCAGGGCAGGCGATACCGGGCGTGCAGTCAAATATGCCATGCTGGCTGCTGAGGAGGCAAAGGGCTGGGGCGGCGGAGGTCGGGCCATAAACCATTACCTGCGTGTCCTGGAACTGTGCGATCAGGATGCCTTCCCGTTGCCTGCGCCCAAAGAGGAAATCCAGGAGAGCTTGGCTGAGCGATACGAGGCGGAAGGCAGATATTCCCGGAGCCTTCACTTCTATCAGAGAGCTCTGGACGAGTGGGAGAGCAAGGGATCGGACAGCCGCCGGTCCATCCGGATCTGCAGGAAAATGGCGAAAATCTTGGGGAAGACGGGTGAGCATGAGAGAGCCGTGGAATTGTACCAGCGAGCCCTGCAGTTGTCGGATGAGGCGGACCTGCCGATAGAGCACGCCTCGGTGCTTCTTGATCTGGCCTGGCACCATAAGGTCAAGTGTGAATACGGCAAATCATTGGGGTGCGCTGAGAGGGCGATTTCGGCACTCAAGGACCGGCAAGCATCCAGAGAGATAGGGAATGCTCTAAACTGCATCGGCACCGTCCGTTGGCACCTGGGTGATTACCCCGAGGCGTTCGACAACCTGTCGAAAGGCCTTGAGGTTTTCCACAAACTAGAGGAGATTGAGGGCATGGCCGAATGCTACATTCTCCTGGGCCTGGTCCTAAGAAGTCAGGGGTTTCCGACCCAAGCTCTCGAGTACTCCCGGAAGGCCCTGGCCGCCATGCAGCGCTTCTCTGACCCATACCGGTTATCAGTTTTGAAGAACAATCTTGCCATAGTCTACATGGATCTGAATCGCTGGGATGAGGCGCTGAAATGCTACCTGGAGAGCATGGAGCTGAAGAAGCAGATCTCCGATTCAAAAGGCCTTGGTCTCTGCCTGAACAACGCCGGGCTTATCTACCTGAGGAAGGGCCTCTTCAACAAAGCGTCGGAGAACTTTGCGTCTGCCCTGCAGCTTTTAGAAGAGATCCGGGACAGAAGCGGTGTATCTTTCGTTTATTATAACCTGGGAGACCTCCACAGGTGCAGGGAGGATCGAAGAAAGGCATCGCATTACCTGGAAAAGAGTCTGAGGATTTCCAGAGAGATCGGTGAAGAAGACAGGGTGGCCGATTGTCTGCTTCTTCTTGGCAAGATCGCCATGGATCAATCTGACCTTGATCTGTCCGGCCGAAGCTTGGATGAGGCATCTGAGCTTTATGCGAAATGCGAGAATAAATCGGGCGAGGCCGAGGCTCAGTTGGCTTTGGGAGAGCTGGCTGTGCGCATGGAGAACCTTCCCCGGGCGGAGGAGTATCTGAATCAGGTCCGGCTCTTCACGGAATCTGCAGGCAACAAATGGTTTGAGGGATGCTCCAAGAGAACCCATGCCCTTCTCCTGGCGCTGCAGGGAGAGCAGGAGATCTGTCTGGAACACCTTCTTCAAAGCGCGGATCTGTTCAAGGAGTTGGGGGCAAGATACGAGCTTGGCAAGACCCACCTTGAGCTTGGAAAGATCAAGCTGGAAACCGGAAAAATCAAGGAAGGGAAAGCATTCTTGCGGGAAGCCTCGAATGTCTTCGAGAAGTGTGGGGTCGAGGGCAAGAGAAAGGAGGTGGAGGCTTTGCTTGGACAGACTAAGGAAATGACACAGATGGAGGGGGAGAGAATCCAGACCTTTTATAAGCTGGCGGAGCTATTGAACAGCATCTGGGACACGGATGAGTTACTATCAAAAGCCCTGGAGTTGGTGATAGAGCTCATGAACGCAGAGAGAGGGGCGATCATACTCCATTCCGAAAAGGAGAACACCTTCGAACTTAAGATCTCCAGAGGATTGGAACCGGAGACGTCGGAGGACGCCATCGCCATAAGCCAGAGGGTTTTGAGCGACGTGATGAAGAGCGATTCGCCGTTGATCGTGGAAAACGCCCTAAGCAATCCGCAGTTTGCCGCAAGCAGGAGCGTGGTGATGCACAACATCCTCTCCATCCTGTGCGTTCCGCTGAAGACCGGAAACAGGCTTATCGGAACGGTCTACCTGGATCATCGAAGCCTTCCTGCCGTGTTTTCCTCGGAGGACGTGGACTTTCTGAAGGCCTTTGCCAGCCTGGTGGCAACCGCCATCGAGAAAAGCGAACTGTACGTTCAGGCCAATGAGGAGATATTCCAGTTGAAGGAGGTTTTGCACAAGACCTACCAATATCCCCAGATCATCGGAAACAGTCCCAAGATGCAAGATATCTTCAACTTGGTGGATAAGGTGGCCAACTCCAAAACCGGCGTCTTGATCTCGGGTGAAAACGGTACCGGCAAGGAGTTGATCGCTCATCTGATCCACTCCAGCAGCCCCAGAAGAGAGGGACCGTTTATTCGGGTCAACTGCGCCGCCCTGCCGGAGGGTTTGCTGGAGAGCGAGCTCTTTGGGATCGAGGAGAAGACGGCCACGGGAGTCGGCTTCAGAAAAGGGAAGTTCGAGTTGGCCGAAGGAGGCACCATTCTGTTGGACGAGATCGGAGACATGACGCTGTCCGTGCAGGCCAAGGTCTTGCGGGTGCTGCAGGAGAAAGAGTTTGAGCGGGTAGGCGGGCAGAAGTCGATCAAACTGGACATCCGGATAATCTCCGCCACCAACATGGACCTGCAGAAGAAGGTAGGGGATGGCACCTTCAGGAGGGATCTGTACTTCCGCCTTAACCCCATCGTGATTACGCTTCCTCCTCTCCGAGAACGAAAAGAAGACATCCCTTACCTGGCGCGCCACTTCGCCGAGAAGTTCTCCGAGGAGAATAATAAGCCGGAGATCAGGCTGACCAAGAGGACAATCAGGGCTTTGGAGGAGTACAGCTGGCCCGGCAACGTGAGGGAATTGGAGCACGTGATCGAAATAGCGACCCTGTTCAGCAAAAACGGGGAGTTCCCGAAGGAGCTGTTGCCGGAGGAGGTGGATGCAGGAAAGCAGCTGGTCAATCTGGACCGGTACGGTAAGCTTCAAGAGGTCCTGGATTGGGTGGAGAAGCGAAAGATCATCCAGGCGCTGGAAAAAAACAACTGGAATCAGGTTAGGGCGGCCGAGGAGCTGGGATTAAACGAGACCACCCTGAGACGAAGGATCAAGAAGCACAAGATCAAGAGGATCCCCCGCATTCGCCCTTCATAAATGACGAGTTTCTTTGTAACCATCTGTTTTTGAATAATTTAGCCGGATCTTCCAGATCCCCCCTCAGGAAGCGGTTCGGCGAAAATGACGAGCTATGTAAGCCCTTGGCCCGTTAGAGTTTACTGAAATCCTCCTTCTGCTCGTCGCTGCTGACGAGATATTCTCTCCCCATCCCTTGACGGCTGGTTTTCCATTCACAGTGTAACCCCTTAACTTGCAAGGCGTAAGCAGATTCCTCGCACTTCGGGCACGCAGGTTGCAATAGAACTAATCTTGAATGGGCTAACAACTTTCAACTTAAGGAGGTTTAGATGCTTTCCAAGGTGAATTCTTTTGGGTTGCTCGCCGTGATGGCAGTGGCGCTGCTGCTGCTTTTCTGCTTCGCAAATGGCGCTGTTTACGCTGACGGAGCGGCTGGCCAGTCGCCGAGCCCACCCCCGCCGCAGCCCAGCCCACCGGATGACGGAGATGACGGCGCCACGCTCACCGAGGTTATTGTGGTGCTGTTGATCGTCATGATCTAGAATCCAAGGGCCGGAGGAAACAAAGGGATGACCAACAAGACCAACGAAGTCTATCAGGAGATCAGTCGGGCTGTGCAGTCTGATTTCAACGTGGCGGTGGAGGGAGAAAGCGGCGTGGGCAAACTGCACTTTGCCAGGTTGATCCATCAGGGAAGAAACCGGGGAGGTGAGTTCCTGGTTTTGGACTGCGAACGGGGGGCGAAAGAGCGCAGCGCAATTGTAGAACAACTTGCCTCCCCAGAATTTCTTGAGAGGCTTCGACGGTCGGCAAAGCGGGATACCGTGTTTGTGAGAAGAATTGACCTGTTGGAGGGATACCTGCTGGCAAAATTCTCCGATTTTCTTGAGGATCTGGGCAACGACGGCGCCTTTCCCAGGAGCCAACTTCTGAGCCTGGGTTTGGTGGGGTCGTTGTTGAGCGGCGAACAGAGGAGCTCACGGGACGACACACAGCTCCACAAACTTCTGGACGGGCTCTTCTGTCTGAGGATGAAGATCCTCCCGCTGCGGGAAAGGAAAGACGAGATTCCTCAATTGGTTGATAGATTCATTGCTCTTTTTAACCGGGAACAAAAGAGGAGTGTACTGGGCATCACTCGCGATTCGCTGGGACTTCTGTTGAAGTATGACTGGCCTGATAACGTTCGGGAACTGCGGATGGAGATCGAGCGAGCCGGCACCCTGACCGGAGATTATCAGTCCATAAAACCGGAGGTGCTATCCGAGAGGGTGACCCAGTCCGAAGTGAACGTACGTTCATCTAACTAAACATGGCAAAACTAGACCGGTTGTTTTTGATCCTGAACCTGCTGAGGTCCAGGAGTGCTCTGAGCGCTTCCGATCTGGCACAGGAGTGTGAGGTCTCCGAGAGGACCATCTACAGGGACATCCAAACCCTATCCGCGGCCCGGGTGCCGGTGCATTTTGACGGCGGATACAGCATCGTTTCCGACGAGGCGTTCTTGCCTGTTCTCAATCTCACCATGGACGAGTTTCTGAGTCTTTATGTGGGCCTGAGATCCTGTCCGGTTCAGTCCATCAAGTGCTTCAGGGAACCGGCCAGACGTGCATTGGCGAAGCTCGAATCGTTGGTCCCCGAGAGTGTCAAGAGCGACTACGAGAATGCGAAGAAGCACGTCGTGTTTCAGCCGGAGCGGGGCTGCCCCAACAATGGTGCCGATTTGATGTTCGAGCTCCTCAGGCAAGCCATTTGGCCGGAGAAGAAAATCAGATTGCACTGTGCCTCGCCTCACTCGTGCGAAGTGGTCGAGATCACTCCCAAGTCTATGCTCTACAAGAGGGGACAGTGGCATCTGGTGGGGTTGGCTCAGAACGAGATAAGATACTTCCGATTGGATCACATCAAGAGCATCAGCTTTCCCTCCTGACTGTGGGTTTTCTCGGCCGGACATCTGGGTGATCCCGCAAAACCGTCTTCGCCGGTGCGGTTTGCGCGCGCGGAGAGGGAATCCTCTCCGCCCGGGAAGCGCTATCTTTATGCCTGTATTCAAAACTCCGGCGAAATAGAGCGTGTTCTTCGGCTGTACCTGTCCGGGTTATATCCTCTGTTGCAGAAGAGCGCAATCTGTCTTGGCCGGAAAGCGTCCGGTTTATGACCGGATGCCCATCATGGTCTGACCCGTTGCCTGACGAGCACCGGCCGCCGGACTTCGGTCGAGGAGACGAGTCGGCCCCAGCAGACCTGACGGATTTCGGCTCGATCCGATTCTGACCTATGACCGAACGCGGGGCAGAGATTTTTCCTCACCCCTGTGGTGCTTCGCTTCTCCATAGATTCACCGAAAAACTATGCGATCGGTGCCGGCGACAAGTGCAGGTGTCGACCAGACTTCTGGATTGCCTGGCCCGCCCGGACAGCAGGTCAAATGAGTAGAACCCCTAAGCGGAGACGAGGATCAGACAGATTCCGCTTGACACGTGGTGGGTTGGGGGGTAAATTCAAATCATTGAGTCAGTGTGACAACGCAAAAAGGACGACCTGAGGTAAACGCTTCCATAAGCTGGATGCATTCTTCCCAACTCTAAGGCGGTCCAGATTCCAAAGGAGGTGATGGAAGGAGGAGATTCTCAAATCATACCCGGGCCGCCGATTTTCATCGTCAACTTCATTTTTCTGAGGAGGTGGTGTCTCCAAGAACAGGCGATAGGAAAAAGGGGGAAGCCAACTGCGGTTTTTCAATCTCAACCTGTGGGAGGTTAGGAGATGAAGAAGATTTCTGTTGTTCTGGTGATCTTTCTGTTTGCCTTGGCCTCTTATGCCATGGCGGAAAAGGCAGTTAGAATTCCCTTTCAAGCCCCGCCCAGCGGGATGCAGCTTGTGCCTGACGAGTTCGTGGTGAAGTTTCACAGCGATGCGGGCAAGGTCTCTCCGAGAATAGTCAAAGGTGTGGCTCAGACCGGAATTCCCGGAATCGATGCCCTGAACCGGTCATTCGATGTGGATCGGATGGCCGCACAGTTTCCGGGATCCAAGGCCAAGGCTGGGTTGCCTGATCTCTCGGGTTACCATGTAGTCAGATTCAACGGTCCGCAGAGCCTGCAGCAGGTCATGGACGCCTATGCCAAGTCGCCCTTTGTGGATCACGTGGAACCGATCGGGATTCATCCCGTATACGGCACGCCGGATGATCCATACTACGACGATCCCCCGGTAAGCTTTCCGTACTACCAGTGGCATTTCGAGCAAGGGTCGGCTGACCACGACGTGGATGCCGCGGCTGCCTGGGATCTGGAGACCGGAGATGCCACCGTGCTGATCGGGATCATTGACAGCGGAGTGCGATACTTCCACAAGGATCTGGGCGGCTACCTTGCACCTGATGACGTGACTCAGGGCAACATTTGGATCAACTACGGAGAGTATGGGGGGGGCAAGGAGTCCAACGGGCAGGATGACGATCTCAACGGCTATGTGGACGACTGGGTTGGTTGGGACTGGGTGGATGGAGTGCGTCCCTGTGCCAAAGGGGAAGACTGCGGGACGCCGGATAATGATCCCAGGGATTTCAACGGCCACGGCACCCACGTGGCCGGAATAGTCGGTGCCATAACCAACAATGGTTACTGCGGTGCAGGCATGGCGGGAGGTTGGAACAGTGGGTCCTCCTCGCCAGCCAACGGGGTCAAGGTGATGGCCTTGAGAGCCGGTTGGGAAGACCGGGCAGGAAATGGCTACGTTCGAATGGATTTCTGTGCTCAGGCCATGTACTATGCCACCAACGCCGGAGCCACTGCGGTCAACTGTTCCTGGGGCTCCTCGGCCACAGGCGGCTTTCCTGACGCGGTCGATTACGCCATAGGACAAGGTGTGCTTATCGTTGCAGGGGCCGGCAATGCCAACAATGAACTGGCGGACTACCTGGGAGCTCGTACCGACGTGATGGATGTGGCGGCCACAGACTCTTTCGACGTGAAGGCCTATTTCTCGACCTACGGAACCTGGGTCGACGTCTCGGCCCCGGGCGAGGACATCCTCTCGACCTTGCACGTCTCTGATGACCCGGACTATGATTACATCGGCTTGATCAGCGGAACTTCGCAGGCATGTCCGCACGTGGTGGGGCTGGCAGCACTCCTGAAGTCCTATGAGCCGACCTTGAGCAGCTCGGAAATCTGGAACTACATAGTCGACTATGCCGATCCCATAGATGATCTCAATCCAGGTTACGAGGGCAAGCTGGGCTCAGGTCGGATAAACGCCTATAGCTCTCTGAATGCAGTTGGTCCTCCGCCCCCGGATTCGATTCCGCCGGCAGACGTGACCGATCTGGCCGCTGCCACCGGCACCGCCGAAGGGACGGTTGATCTGACCTGGACCGCGCCGGGTGATGACGGAAGTACGGGTAATGCTGACACCTACGATGTCCGCTATCAGTTGGCCAGCCTGGGTCCCTTGGACACCGAGACCGAGTTCAACGTTGCTTCCCAGGCAACCGGGGAGCCCAGCCCGGGCTCGGCTGGATCGACCGAGAATTTCACCGTTACCGGTCTGACGCCCAACACGGCTTACTACTTTGCCCTCAAGACAGCCGACGAGGTGCCTAACTGGTCAGGTTTTTCCAACACCGATTCGGCAACCGCGGCAGAAGCGCCGCCAGAGACGCCCATGTACGTAGAGTCGATAGCCATGAGCCTCAAGACGGCGGGTCCTAACGTGAACGCTATTGCCGCACCTCATGTGGTGGAGGATATGATTGGCACCCCGAACCTGGAGGGTGTGACGGTTTACGGCCACTGGTATGGACAGACCTCGGATGTGGATCAATGCATAACCGGACCTGATGGAACTTGCGAGGTGACTTCGGATAAGATCCGAAACCCGAGCCAGGATTTCTGCTTCCAGGTGGACAGCCTGGTCAAGACCAATTACTACTGGGACGACACCAAGGGTGTGACCTATAACTGCATCAGCCCAACCAGCGGGAGGTTCGCGAAGACCGCCCCTGTCGCTTTCGCGATCTCCGAGAACTATCCCGATCCTTTCAACCCGGTGACTCAGTTCACGCTCGACCTGCTCGAGCAGACTCATGTGAGCTTCCACATTTACAACGTCGCCGGGCAGAAGGTGAAGACGTTGGCGAATGAGATCATGTCAGCCGGATCTCATACGCTGGTGTGGGATGGTACTAACGAGAGCGGCCAGTCACTATCCAGCGGTGTCTACTTCTACCGTGTGGCTGCCGGCAACGAGGTTGTGACCGAGCAGATGACGCTGCTGAAGTAAGCCTCGATTTCGATCTGCGATTACGACCGGGGGAGGGGTTTTCCCTCCCCCGTGCTTTATCTGCACGTGCTCCTCTCGCAACCCGCAGGGATGACATCCTGCTCCCGCGACGCCGCTCTACCGATTCCAGCGGCCCCGAGTCGGCAGGCTGGGCACCCGGTCCCGGGGGGATGCTCCGCGGGGACCGGTATTCATCCCGTATCATGCTTTCGTCTTTAACACCCTCGCTGAAGAATCCTTCAAAGGGCGAACCTGCGGTTAGATTCTGACCACAGCCCTCGGGAATTCCAAGGGAAGCTTGGCTCCCAGTATATCCCGACCCAGGCTGAGGCGGGAGGTCCACGTCTCCTCGGAATCGACCGTCGTGGCATAAATAGGGGAAAATACTCAAGTCTGGGCGGGTTGCCGGAAATTTCGCTTGACACGGAGGTGGGGGAGGTGTAGATTAGAGGTCACCTTTACAGGTCAACAGTATTATCGGAAAACCAAATCTCTAAGTCGACGCCTTCCACGTATCGGACGCGTGGAGTACTATCCGCTTTCAACCCTTCAGGCCGCGGAGGAGGTGATGGAAGGAGGAAACTTCTCATCCTCAAACCGAACATGTTCACTGGAGTCGCTCACCTTCAAGATCCAGCGAGGAGGTGGTTCTTATAGGAGTAGACTTCTAGAGGGGGGGAGAAAACCACCCTAAGTGTTTAACCTGATTTTTCGGGGGAGACGAAGATGAAGAAGCCAATGCTTTATTCGGTTGCGGCACTGCTCTTGATATTCAGCTTCTCCTTCTCGGCTTTCGCCGGGGAGATCGAGCCGAATTTCGGCGCTTATTTGCAGACCCTCTCAGACAATGATTTCGCCTCCGCTATCGTCTATCTGCAGGATCGTGCGGATGTCAAAGCCCTGGACCAGGCTCTGCACGTGGAGCAGGCGACCATGGCGGTGCGCCACGAGAGGGTATTGACCACCTTGAAGGACGCAGCTTCAAGATCACAGCCCGCCCTTCTCAATTATCTCGACGGCGCGGTGACGTCCAGCTCGGTGAAGGGCTACACCCCCTACTGGATCGTGAATGCTGTGGTCATCTCGGCCACCAAAGCGGAGCTTTACAGGATAGCTGATCGTCCCGAGGTGGAGGCCATCGAAGGGAACTTTGATGCCACGTTGATTGAGCCGGTTGATGGCCCCTCGACCCCTCCTGTATTGGGTATAGGAGTAACAGCCAGCCTGAGGGCGATCAACGCGGATCTGGTCTGGTACAACCTGGGAATCACCGGTTACGGCAGGCTCATCGGGGGTCTGGACACCGGCGTGGACGGTGACCATGCTGCGCTGACCGACAGGTGGAGAGGGAACTGGCATCCCTGGCAGGAGTGCTGGAGAGATGCTCTGGGAGGCGGTACTACCTATCCTGTGGATAACAACGGGCACGGCACCCATACTATGGGTACCATGTGCGGGGCGGGACATGCCACCGGTGATACCGTAGGAGTGGCCTGGGAGGCTCAGTGGATTGCCGATAACACCATCAACCAGGGGGTAGGCTCGGAGTTTGACAACGACGTACTGGGCGCTTTCCAGTGGTTTGCCGATCCGGACGGTAATCCGGGCACCACCGACGACGTTCCGGATGTTGTGCAGAACTCCTGGGGTATCGATGCCCGTTTCGGCGGCACCTACCAGGATTGTGATTACCGCTGGCAGGCGGTCATCGATGCCTGTGAGGCGGCCGGCGTGGTGGTCACCTTCAGCGCCGGGAACGAAGGCCCGAGCCCTCAAACCCACAGATCACCGGCCAATATCTGCAACACCCCCACAGTCAACTTCTCGGTGGGAGCGGTGGATGCCGAGAACTACGGCTGGCCCTACCCGATCGCCTATTTCAGCAGCCGGGGACCTTCCGACTGCGACGGCGTCACCATCAAGCCGGAGGTCTCTGCACCGGGGTACAGTGTCTACTCTTCTTACTACACCGGCGGTTACACCCGGATGAGCGGAACCTCCATGGCCGGACCGCATGTGGCAGGCGTGGTAGCCCTGATGAGACAGGCCAATCCAAATGTCGACGTGCAGACCATCAAGCAGATCCTGATGAGCACGGCGCGTGACCTGGGTTCTGCAGGCGAAGACAACGACTTCGGCTGGGGATGCATCGACGCATACGAAGCGGTGCTGGCGGTTATGGTAACCGATACCATACCTCCGGAGGTTACCGTCACTGCTCCCAACGGCGGCGAGGTGTGGGACGTCGGTCAGACTTACGCCATTACCTGGAATGCCACCGACAATGAGGCCGTGACCCAGATCAGCATCTACTACTCCTATGACGGCGGAACCAACTATGATTTTGTCGACAACCTGTCGGGCAATCCCGGCTCCTATAACTGGACCGTGCCGAATACGCCTTCGACTCAGTGTTTGGTCAAAGTCTATGCATACGATGCGGCAACCAACGAGGGCTGGGATGTCTCCGATGCCTTCTTCACCATCCAAGGGGATGTCGAGCCACCGGTGGTGACCGTTACCCAACCCAATGGCGGCGAGGTTTGGACCGTCGGTCAGACATACGCCATCACCTGGAGCGCCACGGACAACATCGGCGTAACCTCGACCAGCCTCTATTATTCGTATGATGGTGGAGCAGACTATTATCTCATCGACAACCTGTCAGGCAATCCCGGAACCTACGATTGGACCGTACCCAATACGCCCTCAACTCAATGTCTGGTTCAGGTCTTTGCTTACGACGCAGCTGCGAATGAGGGCAGCGACGTATCGGATGCCTACTTCACCATCGAGGGCGCTCCGCCGGAGACACCCATGTTCGTGGAGTCAATCACCATGGACAAGAAGGTGGCCGGGCCCAACCGTTGGGGTTATGCCACCCCAAAGGTGGTTGAGGATGCCGGTGGCTATCCCGCGCTGGCCGGCGTTACCATCTATGGCCATTGGTATGGGGCCAGCTCAGATGCGGATCAGTGTATAACCGGATCGGATGGAACCTGCAGAGTCCAGTCCGACAAGGTAAGAAACCCGACCCAGTCCTTCTGCTTTCTGGTGGACAGCCTGGTGTTGACCGACTACTACTGGGATGATACCAAGGGTGTAACCTATAGCTGCATCAGCGGTGCCGCGAGTGCGGCTAAGACTACTCCGGCCGAGTTTACCATCTCCCAGAATTATCCCAACCCCTTCAACCCGGTGACCCAGTTCCACGTTGAACTGGTCTCCGAGACGCACGTCAACCTGACGGTCTACAACGTTGCCGGGCAGAAGGTGAGGACTTTGGTGGACGGCCTGTTGCCCGCAGGATCACACACCATCACCTGGGACAGCACCAACGATATGGGAGAGGCGATATCCGGTGGAGTATATTTCTACCGGGTGGTTGCCGATGACAAGGTGGTGACCAAGAAGATGCTGCTTCTGAAGTAGGAGGGAACTTCGGTTTTGCAGTTTCTTGGTTTTGGTTCGAAACGAGGGAGGGGTTCTCCCCTCCCTCGTTTTGCATTCGTGTCACGACATCTACTCATATAGGCGGGAACTTATCTCACCTATTGGCTGGTTGTTGGTCTTGGTGACCAACAGCCTGACAAGCCGCCCCGCGCAGTCTGACTTCGTCCCGCCCTTCGGTCCTGCCTCGCACTGAGTGCGCTCGGCACGAAGTGAGACCCTCAGGGTCGAAGGAAGGGACTCAGCCCGAGGGAAGACTGCGGCTACCCACCCAGCACTCGTTATTCGGCTTCCTTGGTTTCGAAGAATTCTTTGATGATCTGGTGGTGGGCTAAGAAGGCGATGTTGGAGGGGACTTCGTTTTTGGCGAAGAGCTCTATTTCTGAGGCGTCGTCTCCCGGTTTCAACTCCCCGCCGACTATCTTCGCCCAGTACATCACGAGCACCGCGTGCGTTCGTGGATCATCTTTTCCGGAGTAGACGCCGTACAGGCCGGTCAGTTCCACATCCACGCCCAGCTCCTCTTTACTTTCTCGCACGGCGCACTGCTCGGGTGATTCGTCGTACTCCATGAATCCGGCCGGCAGGCACCAATCCCCCTTGTAGGGCTCGAATTTCCTCTTCACCAGGAGTATCTTTCCATCTTCCTCTATCACCACCCCGGCGGCGGGAACCGGATTGTGGTAAAAGACGTACTCGCAGACCGGGCAGGCCTTTCTGTTATGGTGGTCCACAGTCTTCTCCACCATCTCCGCGCCGCAGCGAGGACAATACCTATATGCTTTTTCTATCCCTTTGGTCAAATCCTTCTCGTCCGCTCTATCCGTTGACCACTCCACAGATTTTCTCCTCTTGTAGGCTTTTCCGCTCTCCTTGATCCTGGTGGCCGGACTTCGCGTCCAGGTTCTTCTGACCTTGGGGATTCGGGGCTTGCCTGTTTGATCGTTCTTTTTCATCGGGGTTCCTCTGTACAGATCATCTCTCCCCCTTGGTCCCCCTCTCCGCAAACCGAGGTGAGGAAATAAGGGGTGAGGTCAGTGTACTTTCAAGACTACGATTGTGAAATCGTCCCAGGGAGGGCGGCCTCCGCTGAAATCGATCACCTCGCGAACCACCCTCTCTTTTAACTCTTCAGCCCCCAGAGAACGGTTTTCGAGGAGCAGGTTCATTAACCTCTGCTCTCCGAACTCCTCCTCGTTTGCGTTGAAGTTCTCGGTAAGACCGTCGGAATAGAAGAGGAGGGTGTCGTTTTTCCGCAACAACACCTCCCCGACCTCGTATTCGGCCTCGGGGAAGGCTCCCAATATCAAGCCCCCGGTGACCAGGAATTCCACATTTCCGTCTTCATGCACCACAAGCGGATAGTTGTGCCCGGCATTGCAGTAGCAGAGCTTCTTCTGGAGAGGATCGAACTCCCCATAAAACATGGTGGCGAACTTCTCCGCAGTGGTGGATGCGAGGATCAACTCGTTGACATTCGATATCACGGCCTTAGGCGACAAAGCATTCCTGACCTCTGCCCTCAGCGTGGCATGTACCAACGAGATGAGCAGGGCAGCCGGCATCCCCTTGCCCGAAGCATCTGCAATGGCCAGGCCGACGGAACCTGAGTTGGTGTCGAAGAAATCGTAGTAATCTCCGCCTACCTGCCGGGCCGGCTGAATAAAGGCAGAGAACTCAAAGGACTCGCTCCGGGGACAGCTTTTCGGCAGCAGGTCTATCTGAATCTGGCGGGCCAGACTCAACTCTTCCTCCATTCGCTCCTTCTCCAGAGACTCCTGATAAAGGCGAGCGTTGTCCATGGCCACCACCATCTGATTGGCCAGCACGTCCAGAAGGGTGATATCCTCGTACGAGTATCTGAATCCGGTGATCTTCCGAGATAATCCGATACATCCGACCAGTTCCTTCCCGCTGATCATGGGCACAACCAGGAAGATCCCCAGACGGTCGAATCGTCCGAACAGACGACTGGTATCCTCCACCATCTTGAAGTCGGCAAACGGGGTGGGGCGGGTTTTCTCTTTCAATGCCAAGAGCAAGGGATCATTCTGGTCGAATGCGCCCAGCTCCTCTGTTGTGGGCTCATCCGAATAAAGTGCATACTCGGCGTTCTTGCCGTTCCTGACCTGCTGAGGGACGCAGACGTGAACCTTCTCCACCAGCATCTCCTTCTTCAGCGTATCCACCACCGTCTCCTTGACCTCCTCGAAATCGAAGATGGTCACCAGCTTGCGGCTGAAGGTCTCCATCATCCCCCGGTAATCGGATCTCTCCCGGATGAAGAATCTCTTTATCAGATCATCAAGCTGGCCCATGATGGGCTGGAAAAGGAGGATGGCCAAGACTACGAAGCCCACATCGATGGCAGGAGTCTCCCGTCCGATTAGATTCTGCAGCAACTTTCCGAACTGCCTTAAGATCAAAAAATACAATCCCACGAAAAGGGCAGTGGTGAGAAAATAAACCAGACTCTGCCTGACGATCAGCCTCACATCCAGAAAGTGGTGTCGTATGATGGCCCAGGCGATGGAGCCGCTGCCAATCACCAGCGCCAGAATGGTTAAGAAGGTCCTCACGTTCTCGGACAGCTCCAATGGGGTAAGGGCGGGAACGATGAAGGCCACGACATAGAGTCCCACCGAGGACCTGATGCCCCAGATTAAGAGGCTCACCTGCTTCTTGAGGGTGGGAACGGTGATCTTCTTGTAGCCCCGATACAAGAACCAGACGGCCAAGACGAGAAAGATCAGGTTGATCAGGGAAAACGACTGTACGTGGATATCATAGAGAATCCCGAAGAAGACTGCGGCATATTTCACGATCATGGAGAGAGGATCCAAGAAGAACCTGGCCACCGGGCCCAGCTTGGCCACGTCCAGCGAACGGATGATCTTCTCCGGTTGATAGAATATCAGAACCTGTATTATGTGAAACACGTGAGGAATGAAGATCAGATACTTGAGCTTGGGATGTCTTCTTAGGTATCGATTCTCCTCCGGAAAGACCAGGGAGAAGAGCAAAAGCAGGGGGAAGAAAAACTCCCATACATAGAAGATGTTTTGGGTGAAGGGTGAGCTGACAAAAGACTCAGCTTCCCCGGCGGATCGTATGAAGGTTCCCAGCGAGGCTAACAGGGGCCCCAGGCCGGCAAAGAAGAGCATGAAGCTGGTGACGCGGTTGATCTGACTCCTGGTGTTCTCCCGGAGGATCACCACGCCGAGGAAGAGCAGTACCGCCCCGCAGGCGAGATAAATTGCAGCGACCAGAACCTGAAAACTCAACTGAACACTCCCACAGTATCGACAAAGCGCTTTTGTATCCTATTAGAGTGAAGAAATCGGTGATAGGTTGCGGACAAGTTCACCGGCTCGAAGTGCGCTTGCCCTTAAGACCCTGTGACCTCTTCTGATTATACTCTCCGCCCCTCCAGCGGTTCGCTGGACAAGGACTTCAAATCGAACCCAGAAACCAACCTCGGCCTCAGGGCCGTGCTTCCCACCCTTTCTCGTGACCACGCGCTGAGCCCGCCGGATCAACGGATTTAGAAGGTTGGTCCTCGAGGATATGACAAACAGACTCCTGATACGAGAAGCGCTTCATCATCGGAGCAATTTGACGATCTTGACCTTGGTTCCCTTTCCCGGGCCGCACAAGATCTCCAGCTTGTCCATGAGGGAATCCACTATCAGTATCCCTCTGCCCGCCTCCTTCAGGAGGCTCTCCGGGTCAAATCGGCATTCAACGGAACCGGGATCAAAGCCGGTCCCCTCATCTTCTACGATCACCTCCACCTGAGACGGAGTAGCGTCTACTCTTATCTTGACCTTCTTGCCCAGGTCGTTTTTGTTGCCATGCAACACTGCGTTGGTCACGATCTCGCTGACCGAAATGGCGATGTCGACCAGTTGATCCTTCTTTATTTTCAGTTTTCTTAGTCTGTCCTCCACGAACTGATCCACCTTGGGCAGGTAGTCTAAGCTGCTGGGGATCTCCAGTCGGTTATTCTTCCTGACGATTTTGATGTCGTGACGAGATCTTACCGGGCCTTTGTCTGGTCGGTTCATGTTAAGAGGTCTCCGTCGCGAAGAACAGGGACTCCCGAAACCGGTCCCAAGGATACCATAGAACGGAAAAAAGGCAGGTTTGCCAACCTACCTTCTTTTTCAGAGAAGAAACCCTCCGCAGCCTTCCAGGGCACTCTCTGTGCTCTGAGCAGCGCCGCTGGGTCTCTTACTGGCCGAAGCTTGCCGCGGCGGCCTCAACAGAGTCGTGAGCTTCGAACACGGTGATGAGCTTGGTTATGGTCAGAAGGCTCTGGATCTTATCGGTGACGTTTGCCAGCTTGAGCTCACCCCCGTTATTCCTAAGGGTGGTCAGACCTGAGATTAAAATTCCCAGCCCGGTGCTGTTCATCCAGTCCACTTTGGCCAGGTCGATCACCACCTTCTTCTTGTTTTGATCGATAAACTCATGGAGCTTGTCGTGCAACACGGTTGCATCCGGCCCCCCCATTATCTTGCCCTTGGGCTCCAGCACCATCACATCTCCTACCTCTCGACTGCTCAGTTTCATGGTCTCTCCTCACCTGTGCAAGGCATTAGAAGTTACGAGTAACCTAAGGTCTTGGTTTCAATGAAAAAGCGACACGCGCGAAGGGGGTGGGGTGGTTCGGCTTAAAACTACTCACCTGAACAATGCTTTGATCTTACCCCAGGTGGTCAGGTTGGAAACATCTGAAGCGGAAACAAAGAGGGCCCGCGAATGTGTCCCGCCAGAAGCCCTGAAGTCGCCGGCTTTGTAGCCGTTAACCTTGATCACCACGGGATCGCCTTCTACGTATCCCTCTCTCACACTGGGCGTTGCCGGATTGTCCGGGTGAATCGTCAACTGGTAACGGCCATCCTCGCTCTGGCACGAGGCCACCTTCTGATCTCCGATAAATGCCTCTATTGAGAGTCCACTGGCGCTGGAGTCTCCGAAGTAGGTGACGGTTCCGCTCAGCACGCAGTCTTCGGACAACTGCCATGCCGCAACAGATGCAAAAAGGAATAGGAAAATGAAAAACGATGTCGACAATTCCTTGAAATTCCGCACCAGTGATATTCCCCGCAAATTCGTTTTGCGCATGCCGAGTTCCACCCAGTCCCCTTTATATACGGTCTGCTCGCTATTTGTCAAGTAAAAAATGAAGGGTGCGCTCAAAAAACGGCCGCAGTACTTCCAAGCTTCCTGACGGATTCTCAGGGCCTGTTCGTCATCTCCTTGTTGGTGAGATAGAAGGAGAGATGTTCGAGCTCCATGGCCATGTTGACCGAACGCAGAACCACGTCCTCCGGCACCTTTATCTGAACAGGAGCGAAATTGAGAATGCTCTTCACACCAGCGGAGACCACCCGATCGGCGACCTCCTGAACCGATTGGGCCGGTACCGCCAGGATGACCATGTCGATTCTGCCTTTCTTAAGTCCTTCCGCCAGATTCTTCACATCAGAGACCGGAATTCCTTTGTGGTTCTTGCCTATCTTTCTTAAGTCGTTGTCGAAGAGGACCTTTATGTTGAATCCCTGTTTCTGGAACTCCTTGTAGGAGACCAAGGCCGACCCCACGTTTCCCACTCCCACCAAGGCCACGTTCCAGCTCCGGCCCAGTCCCAGAATCCTGGCGATCTTCTCCTTCAATTCCCTGACCGGATAACCCAAGCCCCTGGTTCCGAAGCTGCCGAAAAAGGAGAGATCCTTTCTCACCTGTGCCGGGGTCAGCTTCTCGGTTTTGGCCAGGTCCTTGGACGAGACGATCTTGTGCCCTTTTTTTTCGAACTCCAAAAGAGAGCGATAATACATGGAGAGACGTCCCACCGTCGAATCGGATACCTTGGCCATGAGTCTTCAACCTCCCGGTGATTATCTTTGCACTACGTCAGGTCCGGTAGAGTGAGCTTGTGAACAATTTCACAATTATAGTAAGAAAACCCACGGGGCTTGTCAAGGAAAAAGTAGGAGGGTCCGCGTTTTTCGGGATTGGGCTGAATGCGGGGCGCCGCGCGGTGGTCCTTTTCCGAACCAGCGTGCCGAAGAGAAGGATGAATCAAATACCCCCGGGGCGACTCGAACGCCCGACCCTCTGCTTAGAAGGCAGATGCTCTATCCTGCTGAGCTACGGGGGCATGTTACGTCCGCGGTCCGCCGCCCGTCATCCGTAGCGAGTGTGTTGAGGTTTTGCAGCGCACGGTGGACTGCGGACGGCAAAGCATCGTATGGTCGGGGTGAGAGGATTTGAACCTCCGACAACATGGTCCCAAACCATGTGCGCTACCAGGCTGCGCCACACCCCGGTTTTCCTTTCGGACCAACATGGCTAACCGCTCGCGGCAGATGAAACCTTACGCCTCAGCTCAAACGGATTAGCCTCAGTAATTACGCAAGGAATATAAATTGTTTGTGCATCGTGTCAAGGAAATTGTCCCCTGACCGGGCCGTTCGAGATTTCCATTGACAGGCGAAGTTCCTATCATTATTCTCTTGGCAAAGCTGTTGGTGAAGTGAATCGGAAATACGAACCCGGCTGGCAGGTTGGCGGTGAAGTCTTGGTTACCCTTTCGAGGCGCTGCCGGTTTGGGCTTTCAAAGAGAGGAGGGTTTCATGCCTTGGATCAGTGACCGAGTCTGCGCGGTTCTCTTCGCTGGGGCATCCTGTCTCTTGCTTATGATCTTGGCTTGTGTGGGGTCTGCGTGCGCCGATGATGTCACCTATGTCTCCAGCATACACTGGACCGAGGTGAAGGACGTGCAGGTGGTCGGTGATTACGCATATTGTGCTTTCATCAACGGGCTGGTCGTCCTGGACGTGTCCGATCAGGCCAATCCATCATTCGTGAGCGAACTCTATTTCCCTGGAGGTGGATGGGGGATCTTCGTTCAGGGCAACTATGCTTACCTGGCTGACGGAGACGCGGGACTGATCATCATCGACGTGAGCGATCCGGCCAACCCGGACTCCATCGGCAGTTGCCTCACCGTGGGGCACGCATACGACGTCTCTGTCCAGGATACCACAGCCTATGTGGCTGCGTCCGGGAATGGCCTGGCCATAATCGGGCTGAGCGATCCCAGCAGCCCAAATCTCCTTAAGATTCACAACACCCCCGGGTCGGCTTACGCCGTTTGCGTGCTAGACAGCTTGGCCTACGTGGCCGATAGCGATAAGGGATTGTACATATGCAACGTCAAGGATCCGGTCAATCCGAGCACCGTCGGAAGCCACGACACACCGGGCATAGCCTGGGGGGTTTTCGTGCAAGACAATTTAGCCTACGTGGCTGATTACACTTTCGGCTTACACGTATTTGATGTCGGGAATCCATCCGACCCAGATTCCCTCGGAACCTACGACACTCCATGGTGGGCCTATGACGTCATGGTGGAAGACACCTTGGCCTACGTTGCCGATGGATACGGCGGGCTGCAGATCGTCAGCGTGAACGACCCGACCGATCCTTACTCTGTCGGCGCTCATGGCACACCCTATTTAGCATTTGGCCTTTCTCTGGTGAACGATGCGGCCTTTGTGGCCGATGGGTACTCCGGTCTTCAGATAGTGGGAGTGAGCAACCCGGCCAGTCCGGCTCTGATCGGGAGCTACGATACTCCCAAGTATGCCTACGACGTCTTTGTACAGGACAGCTTGGCTTGCGTGGCCAACGGAAGCGGGCTGCAGTTAGTTCTGGTGAGCGATTCGGGCAATCCTGACTCGACCTGCACCTATGATGCGGTGGGAATCGCCTATGGAGTTTTCGTTAGCGATACCTTGGCCTATGTCGCTGCCGAAGCAAACGGTCTTTACATCATTGGTATAGGCGATCCATACCACCCCAGTCCGGTCGGCAGCTACAATACACCCGGCAGGGCAAATGACGTTTATGTCCGGGATGACATTGCCTACGTGGCGGATGCAGACAGCGGCCTGCAGATCTTTGACGTGAGCGACCCCGCCAACCCGGATTCGATCGGCACCTTCCCCGTTCCGAGTGTTGCCAATGATGTCTTTGTCCAGGACAGCCTGGCATTTGTGGCCGACCGGGACAGCGGTCTGCAGATAGTCAATGTGAAGGATCCTGCCAATCCGGTTTTCCTCGGCGGACTCGACACGCCGGGCAAAGCCTACTCTATTTTTGCCCAGGATACCCTGGTCTACATAGCCGACCAGACGGGAGGCTTGCGCATAATCGGAGTGAGTGATCCGGCCAATCCTAACCCGGTGGGCAGTTACACGGGAACCAGCGCCAGGGGTGTCTTCGTTCAGGATAGCTTAGCCTACGTGGCCGATTACAACCAGGGATTAAGAATTGTCCGGGTGACCAACCCGGCCAGCCCTCAGTTTGTTAGCAGCTACAGTTCGCCAGGGCACGGGCTGGGAGTTTTTGTGGCCGGAGAATATATATACCTGGCAGATCAATACTCCTTCATCCTCCTGACGAATCCTTACTACACGGGGGTTCGGGAGATGGATGACGGAGAGACGAGGCCCTCCGATTTCGTCCTATTCCAGAACTATCCCAATCCCTTCAATCCGAGCACGAGCATAGAGTTTCTGCTTCCCAAGTCGACACAGGTTAAGATTGAGATCTTCAACATCCTGGGTCAGAAGGTGAGGACACTGGTTGATGAATACCTGAAGCCGGGCCACAAGCTGGTGGATTGGGACGGCAGGGACGATAGCGGCGAAGAGGTTTCCAGCGGAATCTACCTCTATCGCATAGCTGCTTCTGACTTCTCACAGGCCAAGAAGATGCTTCTCTTGAAATAGCCATCGATTGAAAGGACATAAGAAAAGGCCCCAACCTGCAAGCGGTCGGGGCCTTTCTCATGCTCTGTCCAGAGTCATACCACCTCGATGGTCGAAGGTGGTTTCCTGGTGATGTTGTAAGTCACGCTGACAACGCCCTCCACTTCTTTGGTGATCCTTTCGGCCAGCTTCTCCAGGGTGTCATACGGAAGCTTCGTGGGCGAGCCCACTTTGGCGTCCTTGCTTTCCCAGCATCTGATCTCTATCTGTAGGCCGTAATCTCTTTTCCCCGCTCTTATTCCGGTCACCCTGTCTTGATGCAGGACAGCCAGATACTGGAACGCGCCGGTATCGGATAGTTCCTCTTCGACAATCGTGGTTGCTTTTCTTACCGTCTCTATTCGCTCCGGCGTAACTTCTCCTATGACCCTTGTGGCCAAGGCGGGTCCGGGAAAGGGCGGTCTGCTGTACAGCTCCTTGGGCAACCCCAGGTCCTTGGCCACCTTCCTGATGCCCGATTTCCTCAGTCGTATCAAGGGCTCTATGACCTTGTAGCCATACTGCTCCTGAGTATCGATTCCCAGTTGCTCAAGGATGTTATGCTGCCTCTTGATTCCGGCAACCGTCTCTTCCACGTCGGTGTAGTTGGTCCCCTGTAGAAGATGCCTGGCGCCGCTCTTCTTTACCAGATCACCAAAAACGTCCTTGTAGAAAACGCGGGTGATCGCTTCTCGTTTTTCCTCGGGATCGGTCAGACCTTTGAGCGCCTCGAAGAACTCTCGTTTCGCGTCGACGATCTCCACCGGCACACCCAACTCTTTAAACAGATAGTGTATTCTCTCTGGTTCCCCCTCTCGCATCAGGCCGTTTTCTACGAAGTAAGTCTTGAGTTTGTTCCCCAATGCCTTGTGGGCCAGCATGGTGACGGCCGATGAATCGACGCCGCCGGAGAGTGCGTTGATGGCCAGACCATCGCCCACCGCGGTCGAGATTTCTTTTGCCTGTTCTTCTATAAAATTCTTCGTGTCCAAGCTTTCTGTCACGATTTCTTGAATCTCCATTTCACCACCTCCTGAATTGAAGTTCGATCCGGCAAGTTCGGGAGCAAGTCAGCCTCGCATGACTACCTGCAGGTTAACGGCCCTAATATTCCACGTCGTCTCCGAAAAGTCAAATCCTTTCTGATTCGGGGTCGAGGACACCGCGAACCAACGCCGAGATTCTTCTCCCCCGTGCGGGGGATCAGAATGACACATCAGCGGGGGTGAAGCAGAACCGAGCGGAAGCGGCGGGGTAAACGGGGCAAGACCGCCGCCAGGTCGGGGGACCTGGCGGGCACAGAACCTTCGCACGATCTATGCCTTTCACGAAAGACCACACCAGCCCCGCGGAAGCGGGGTCTCCGCTTTGCTGCCACAAGCTGGTGTACTACAACTTCATTTGTCAACCAGCCCTTTGGGCATGGTTGACCTACATTGCTCATAGCGAAGCTGTGAGCCACCCGCGAATGCACGAACCCCCTATATCCCCCTTTTCAGGGGGACAAAAGCGGTAACTGCATCAATCGCCCTAGTCAGGGGGCGAGTGCAGTGACCTCCTTTTGTGTGTATCCTAGATGGAGCGGGGGTGTAAAAGAAAGCCATACCTGTCAACCTGAAGGTTGACACTCCAAAGATGATTTGCCTTGGGTTTATATTCTGTGGAGACCTGGACCCGAGAGGTAGTTCGACCGAGACTATTCCTTCCGCATGGAGTCGGATTCCAAGGTCTTGAGAGAGAGGTGTTCCTTTCTGAGATAATACAGGCCGAGCAGAGTTACCGGCACGTACTGGCTGGCGTGGAGGAGGATGGAGAATGGTCTGGAAACGCTCTGGTTGAGATTGAGTATGACGAAAGATGCCACGCATGCAGCGTGAAAGGTCCCGACGAATCCCGGAGAAGAAGGCAACATCACGGCCAGCGATACTATTCCCAACAGGATGAAAGAGGCAAAGACGGCAGGGTATTGACCAAAGGCCATGAATATGAAGTAGTTGCTGATGCCGATAACCACCCAGATGAAGATAGACCAGGCCAAGATCCACAGCAGACTGGGTACGTTACGGAAAACCCTTAGGCCGCTGATGAACTTCTCCAGTATTTCCTCAGCTCGGGAAGAGAGGCTGGCCGGCAGAAGTTTAGAAATCAGGCGGAAGAATTTCAGAGCGAGGTCTCTTTTGACCTCGATAAGTACCAGGAAGGCCAGGGTGGCCAGATTCAACAGCAGAAACAGATTGCCGGCTTGCCTGATCCAGCCCGGCAACTCCGGATACATCAACAAAGACACCCATAGAATCAGAAGCAAGGAGAAGCCGTCAAAGACTCGCTCGATCATTATAGTGGCGAAGGTTGCGCTGCGGGAGATGTTCTCCTTGTTTCCCAGGGAATAGGCTCTGACGAACTCTCCCAACCTTGCCGGCAGCACGTTGTTGGCCATGAAGCCTATCATGACCGAGGGAAAGAGACTCCCCATCTTCACTTTCTTGATGGGGTTGACCATGAATTTCCACCGGTAGGCCCGCATCCACATGCTGAGGATGACCAAGGCGATGTTGGGAAGAATCCACCAGTAGTTGGCCTCCCTCAGAGCCAGCCACAGCTCGCCCCAGTCCACCTTGCGGAAGGCAAGGTAGAGGAATACCAGGCTTATGAGGATGCCTATGAGGAGTTTCTTTTTCACTGTCAAGCCGTCCGCCGACCGTCGTCCGCCGTCGGCCGCGCGCCGACCGCAGTCCGTCGTCGGCCGTCCGCCGCTAATTCCTTTGCTTTGCCTTCCCCGCCTCACGCTTGGACCTGGTCACGATCTGTTCGATCAGCTCGAGGGTCTTGTCGGCGGCGTGGTCCCAACTGAACTTTTTTGCCCAGCTAAGTCCGCCTTCGGCCAGCTTCTCCCTGTGGTCCGCATTGGATAGGATCTTCACCAAATGATCCGAGAGCTCTTTAGTGTCACCGTACCGGAACAGAACGCCGGTTTCTCCATCGGCCACCGAGTCCTTCAGCCCCGGGACGTTGCTGGCCAGAACCGGGGTGCCGCAAGCGTTGGCCTCGATATTGGTCAGACCCCAGCCCTCCTTCAGAGAGGGGCAGACCGCTGCCCACGCGCCCTGAAGCCTTTTCACCTTCTCTGCCTGATCCACGAAGCCGGTGAACTCAATCCTATCCTCGATTTTCAGCTCACCTGCCAGGTCCTGCAGATTTCCCCTGTAATCGCCTTCTCCCACAACCACCAGCTTGGCCTGGGGAATCTGCTTCAGCGTCTGGGCAAAGGCGATCAGCAGATGATCGATGCTCTTGTATTTCTTCAATCTTCCCAGGTAGATCACCGTGGGGTCGGGGTTTTTCGAAACCGCCGGATCGGTACGATAAAGGAAATGATCTATTCCGCAGTGGACCACATGGATATCTTCCGCAGGGATGCCACGCTTGACCAGATCCTCCTTGGTGCTCTCGGAGATGACCATGAATTGAAATCCCTTGTAGACCCTGGAGATGGGTTTTTCAGACAGATAAATATAGAGCCCTAAGACGAAATTTATCTCCTTGAAGACCGAATCTGCGAAGAGGTGAGGAATCACCACCAGAAGGGGGAGGTTATGGAAAAGCGGGGAGAAGAAGGGGATCTTGTTGATGTCCTCTAAGATTATATCCCAGTTTTCGCTCTTGATCAGCTTCTTGAGCGCGAAGGGAGCCACGAAATTGAAATTGAAGCGGGAACCTCTCCTTACGATGTCAATTCCGTCGATCCGCTCCTCGGGCTTGCATCCGGGAAATCCGCTGCAGAGAAGGCTGACCTTGTGGCCCTTTGAGGCAATCCTCTTGAGTATTTCCTGGAGATGAACCTCCGCCCCCCCGGCTTGCGGATTGTCGAGATCTTCCCAGTTTAGCGCCAGTATGTTCAAAACGCTTTCAGACCGTAGTCCACAGTCCGTGGCTTTAGGGTTGTTGAGGTGCATCCATGAACTTGAAATCGGGCGATTTCACCTGATTCAACATGGTCACGCTTTGAGCATCGTCGGGGTTGTTGGCCACCCAGATCTCCAGAAGCTCGGCTAAGCTCTCCTTGTCCTTCTCGGCATAGTAGATGCTGACCAAAGCCTCCAGGGCGGGCTTGAAGTTTTTGTTGAAGGAGAGTATCTTATTCATGGAATCCTTCGCTCTCTGGGTCTCTCCGCGCTGCTTGTAGCTGTAACCTAAGTTGAAGTACAATCTCTCAAGAAAATCCTGGTCGGCTAAAGCCTCCGATTCCCTGACCACCTCTTGCGCCCTCTCGAACACCAAGTCCACCGAGTCGCTGGGTTGGTCCGATTCAGCGTAGAGCTGAAGAAGATAAGCGTAGGGTCGCCAGTCGTAGGGGAGAAGCTCGGTGACCCTGCGCGCCACCTCGATTGCTTCGCCGTAATCCTCGGCTCGCCTTAAGGTGTCGGCCAATGCAAGAAAGCAGGAGGTGTAGTTGGCCAAAAGCCGGTAGTCGTTTTCGTCCTTGTGTACCTTGGGATCGCCCACCCCCCGGAAGCGGAAGACGTTGAAGAGCTTGTCTCTCATGATTTCCGGTTCCACCAGGAGCCTTCCCTCCTCCTTTACCACCCGGTAGGCCATGCCCTCCATCCTCAGGTGATCATCGATGGGGTTCCCCTGGTACAGCCTGTTATCGCCGGCCACCGTGACGGCGAAGTAGATCGGAGTCTTCCAGGCGTTGGTTTCGAGTATGTTGTCGATCATCTGGTCCTGTATCCTGAGCACCTTGCCGTCCTCGGTGCGGACGTACCCCAAACGATCGATCTCCTTATCGGTGAAGCTGATGGGAACGCCCCACTGGTGCTTCATCTGCTTGATGTACCACTTGGTGTTGATCAGGCTCAAGTTCACCACCCTCACGTCCTGCCTGACCTTCTCCACGTTCTGCAGAAACCACAAGGGAAAGGTGTCGTTGTCCCCGTTGGTAAAGAGCACGGCATCCTGGTCGCAGGAGTTGAGGAGATTGTGGGCGTAATCGTAAGGGAGATAGTTGTTGCTCCGGTTATTGTGTCCGGTAAAGCCCCGCTGGGCCGGCATTATGGTAAGGGCCACGATTATCAGCGACAGAATCCCCACCAGGGGTCTGGCCAGCGTGGGTTTGATCTTCTCAAACCAGCTGCCCAAACCCGCCACCAGGGCAGAGACGCCCAAGCCCATGGTCAGGGCGAAGAACATGAACCCGGGCAGGAAGAAATAGTCCCGGTCCCTGACCTCGATATGGATGATCTCGCCGGAGAGTTTATCCGGCTTGGTTCCGTCGGCAAAGTTCATGTAGAGCACCAGCCCCACGGTGCAGGCCAGTACAAGGAAGAGAATCACAACCCCCTCTCTCTTTCTCCTTCTGATCTGCTCCCAGATGCCGAATAGCCCCAAGAATACGGGAATGAACCATAAGTTCCTGCTCATGTATTGTTCCCGGAAGAAACCCCAGAAACCCATCCTCTCCTTGGCCCCGAACTGGTTGGCCCAACTTCCCCTCCGGTAGAACATCCGGCCTATCATGCTCTCCGCCCCGTATTGTTTTCGCTCCAGGAAGCCTTTGAAGGCGGGCCAGTCGTCCGGGTCGTTCTCGTCGATGGCCGGATCGAGGGAGGAGCGAATGGGGATGAAGAGCTGGACCGTGTAAGCGATCATGGCCACCAGGATTATGGAGCAGGCCAGCGCCCACAGCCTCTTCTGGCCTGCCACGCCGGTCACCAGAAGAGAGACCACAAACCAGATACTCACACCCCAGAGGAACGGAATGACGCTGTGCATGACCAGCATCAGAACCATGCCGGTCACCCAGAAACGCCAGTCCAAACGTTTTTCCTTGTCCACCAGGATGACCAAAAGAAAGACGGCGGGCATCATGATGAATATGGTCATGTGGATACCCAGAGAGAGGAATCCCAGATAGCTGATCAGGATCAGAATTTTGGTCCCCTTGGGGGTCTTCCTTTTGTCCATCCAGACCAAGCCCAGATAGAGAAGAAGGAGCATCAGGAACATGGAGATCCCGTAAACCTCCGCCTCGACCGCGTTGGCCCAAAAGGTGTCGGAGAAGGCCAGGAATAAGCTGCCAGCCACCGCGCCCACGTACTTGCCCACCTTCATCCAGAGGGTGGGCTCGTCCTTCTGCCAGTAGCTCACTAATTTAACCAGCAGAATGTAACAAAGCCAGACGGCAAGAGCAGAGCTGAGCACGGAGATGAAATTCACCCTGGCCGCGATCTCGCCGTAAAGCGGGACAATGGAGAAGAGTCGTCCTATCAGAATAAAAAGAGGCGTTCCGGGCGGATGGGGGACTCCCAGTATGTAGGAACACGCAATGAACTCCCCGCAGTCCCAGAAGGAGGCGGTGGGAGCCATGGTCTTAAGGTAGGATATAAAGGCTACCAGAAAGACAAAGACAGAAAGGCCCAAGGACAACTTGTCTTGATCATCATACCATGCTCTCAATCGTTTGGTCACCTTTTTCCTCCTTGAGACATACGAACGGCCGAAGCGCGTTCGTTGGCGGTCATGACCTCTCCCACACTTCCCTTATGGTTCGCAAAATATACCTCTTTGTCTTGGATTGTCAATATCGATTTTTAAAGCCCCGGGGAGGATAATGCGGGGCTAAGATCTCGGGACAGGAAATGGCTTAGGGCAAGCGGAGGAGGCTTGTCTTAGGAGGCACACGAAGATGGAGAAAAGAAGCATGCCCGGGCTTTCACGGGTGGCGCGATTTCCGTCTTTCTCTCACCGCCTCGGGCAAAGACTGAAGGAATTTCGGATCTGGGATCAACGGTTTTATCCCTGATTTGGATCTGACTGCCCAACATCAGATCGAGCCACAAGGTGTCCGTTTTCTGTATGGCTTTCTTCAGATGATCCAAAGCGAGTTGAATTCTGTTTTCCTCACTCAAGCGGATGATCTGCGCCTCGGAAAGACCAGCAAGAAAAACGAGAAGCGCCCCCAAAGCCAACTATCTCCTCTGATTCGTTTCATCATCCCAGTACTCCCCTCTTTTCAAGCTCCGCAGCAACTGCTCTGCAAACTTGGCGCTTCTGGTTTTGGGATGCTCTTTCATTACTTTTTCTAGAAATCTCTGTTTTTCTTCTTTACTCATTTTGTTAATCCTCCCTCTGAGACGATAGTTGTAACCGGAATCAGGGCACTTTTCCAGGAGCTCGTCATCTTTGTGAAGTCTCAGAGGAACCCCCGAGGCTCGCCCGGTGAAAAAGCACATGGGTGTCCAATAACTTCAGAGCGCTGTCGGCATCGACGATCCCGAAGCCAAACTGTGGATCCCATCCTGGATCACCGCGATCTCTGGCTGTAATCTGAAGAACTCTCCTCACGTCCTCGTTAGTGAGATCGGGGTTCTTTGCCAGCAAAAGCCCAGCTACCCCGGAGACGATTGGCGCGCTGAAGGAAGTTCCAGAACCGGACCCGTATGCACCATATCTCTTGGTGGAATATACATCGACGCCGGGAGCCACCAAGTCAATGTAATCTCCATAATTAGAGAAATCAGCCTTGTTACCTGACTGATCAGTGGCCCCAACACCTATCGCAAAAGGATAAGCTGCCGGACGCATTGGATTGCCGGTCCCCTCGTTTCCTGCGGCCGCGACCAGAACGGCCCCCAGTTGATACGCGTTGTAGCAGGCAGAGTAAATCACATTGTTTACTATTAGTTCGCTCCACCAGCCCAGATAGCTTCCAAAGCTCATGTTGATCACGTCGGCGCCATCGTTAGCAGCGTGGATAATGCCCGCAGCGGCGTCCCCCTGCGTCATGCCATCCCATTCACCCCAGAGGTAGGATTGATGAGTTCCCGCAACCTTCAGGGGCATGATCCTGCAGTTCCAATCCACTCCGGCAACGCCGGTGTCGTTGTCCGTAACGGCACCTATGATCCCCGCCACGCGAGTCCCGTGGTTTCCGAACTGATCGTCTCCCGGTCCTTCCTCCATGTCATCCATCGGATCGTCATCGTCGTCCCCATAATCCCATCCGCCATAACGCTTGGCGGCCAAATCCTCGTGGTTGTAATCCATTCCCCCGTCTACCACAGCGATCTTGGTGGTCCCAAAACCGGTGGTGAAGTCCCAGGCGGAGGGCGCCCGGATTCCATAGAGCTCGTGTAGATGCCATTGGTAGTAATAGCCGGGATCATCCGGATCAATCATAGGATAGCACAACCAGGTGGGATCCGCATGTATCACATCCGGAAAACTCCGTAACGACCGTGCTACCGCTTCCACGTTAATGGCGCTGTCAAAACTCACTGTGTAATACCGGGAGAGATCGTATAACCTGACCAGGGAGCCATCCTCCAAGAGCCTGAGGGTGTCATCCTGCACGGCATTCGGGAAGATCTTCTTGAAGCTTCTGCATTTCAGGATGGTGAGGAGATGTTTGAGTTGGTGGTCAGACACAGTTACTTCTTGCACGAAAGCAGTTCTCTTTGCCTCCTTATCCGGGAACCCTATTGCTCCCTTTTTGACCAGAACGGTTATTTGATTGGGTGCATACTGCAGTTTGTCTCCCAGCAGGTCAGGACCGAAAGGATACAACATGCTGGTGATCAGAATAATCGTCGCGCAAAGATTTTTCTTAGCCACGGCGGCCCCCTTTCATCGGGTTTTCAAAAGGTTAGCTGTTTTCTGTCTGAACCATCTTTGTTGACCATCCAGATGACCTCTTTGCCCTTGGCGTGCGGGGCAACAAAGATGAGCTTTTGGGAATCGGGTGACCAATCCGGATTCTTCGCTCTACAGACAAGACACTTCTGGTCGGTCCCATCGGCGTTCATTAGCCAGATGTCAGGATACCCACTGCCCAAAGTGCTGGAGGACCAGGCGATCATAGTTCCGTCAGGAGACGACGCTGGCGCTGTGTCCTGCTTATCGTTGCTCGTAAGTCTTCCCTCATCGTTCCCAATTGAGTCCATTTCAAAGATCTCCGACGTAACGATGCCGATGTATCTGAAGTGAATAATCTTTTCCCCATCTGGGGACCAGCACGGATCTCGCCATTCGCCAGTTCCATGTACACTAATGTCTGTTTTGTTCCCACCATCGGAGTCCATGAGCCAAATCGCACTTGCGCCTGCAGGATCCTTCCAATTGCTATCATAGGCAATTCGGTTACCATCCGGAGAGAAGTTTGGGTTGTAATTTCCCCCTTGGGTTGTCAATTGGCTGATGTGGTGGGTGGAAAGATGAATGCTGTAGATCTGATCGTCCAATCCTTGATATACGATTATCGAATCTGTTGGGGACCAATCGGGAGATCCCCATGATGCGACCAAGAAGCTGGTTTCTCCGCTGTTGATATCGAGAAGGTGGACCCCTATTTCGCTCGCTTCGCTGCCCAAGCTGAAAAAGGCGATGGTCTTGCCATCCGGCGAAAAAGACGGAGTGTCATGAAAGGGAGTATACGGAGGCGGTTTCATGATGTCTTTGTTACAGTTACTCAGCACAACAAGGAAGGATATCATTAGCCAGCCGATTAGCCAGCACTGCTTTGATTTCATGGCACTTCCCTTTCGTGGATTCAGAGTTCTCAAACTCTTCTCATGAGCTTTTCCGCTTTGATGGCAGAAATCATGCTCGAGCCAGAGTGTATCATAGCATAACCCACCTCCTTTGTCAAAGGTTAGCAGCCTGCCCGTAGTGCTAGGTGGTTCGTCTCTTGCAGGTGCGGACTCTGTCTGGACGCCGCGTTGTTCGCCGCGGAGCGGACACCGGTCTCGCGCTCGTGACCGGGCCCCCGCTCGTGGGGCGCGTACGAAACCCCCTACTCGGCCGGAAGACGAGCTAATGGCAGTCTACAGGGCGTTAGGGCTGTTGACTCGGTGGTGCCGTCGTAAACGGATCAATCCACCGATAGGGCAATGGTGTGTTTCCGATGGATTGCCTCCGGCGGAAATTCAGATGGTTCGTCTTCATTTTAGCATATGATATCCCCTCCCTCCCGTCAAGAGCAAAAAATGTCAATCTAGGTGTAACTGCCTATTCATCTATCGTCAAACGTTCGCTTTCCTGCTGCCGCTACGCTTGTTAGCCACAGCGCCGAATACACGTTTGCCCTACATATCTCGCCGCCTGCCACACGGGCATCTATAGCCATTAATCGCTACCCTTGCCTATCCCTCGCAAGTGCGCGCTTCGCGCAGACCGGTGGCGCGGCGTGAGCGAGAGGGATACTGCTAACCCTGCCCCCCTCGGACCTTGACAACGGACTCGTCCTCAAGCAAGACCTAACCTATCTGGGGCTATGTCAAGAATTGTTGGCTGGAGGGGTAGAAAAACAAAATCGTAGACGAGAGGGCATAATTCGGTTTGAGACGCGTACTACCGTAGGCGCAACATCTGTTCAGCAAACTTAGCGCTTCTGGTCTTGGGATGGTCTTTGATTACCTCTTGCAGAAATCGCTGTTTTTCTTCGTTACTCATTTTATCAATTGCAGTCCTGAGATGACCCTGGTGGTAACCGGAATCAGGGCACTTTTCCAATAGCTCCTCATTTCCGTGGACCCGCCAATAAGCCTTTTCGGCATATACACTTTTGGGATAGCTGGTGATTAGGCTGTTTAGTTGTTGTTTTGCGAGAGAATAGTTCTTTCGTTTTTGATTTCTGTAGGCTTGTACATACAACTCCAACGCCTGCCGTTGTGTACCGGTTGGTTCAATTACCTCAAAAGCAATCTTCGGGGTGCCAACTTTATTGTGTCGAAATTGATATTCGGCAGACACTTCATATTTGCCGGGTGCTAATGATGGGGTCCATTGAAAAGCGGGGAATTCTGGGGCCACCTCGTAGTTGTGGAAAACATCCGCAAGATCAAGGGCCTCGTAATACGTTTTTTCAGGATTCAAGACAAATCCCGACCAATCAAGAAGCTGAGCGTGCCACACTGACCTCAACGTGTCGCCGTTTTCACTCCTAAGGACCACATTCAAAATATCGCCGCCGGGGAATTTAAACGTCTGAACCCGCACCGTGTCGTCGCTGATGTTGGTCAATTCAGCATCCAGCCATATGGATTGACAGACATAGTAAGTTGTGTCGGAGAGACTGATCTCCAGTTTGAGGTCTTGAGCTTGGGCCACTGCGCTCGATAGCACAAGAACGCAGATTGTAAAGACGAACAGATTGACATTCTCTTTCTTCATTTGTCAGACACCTCCTTGCGCGTCAAATCCGGCGGGATTTCTCTCACGTTCCCGCTTGCTTCTCAATTCCTTTCAGCACCGAATCCAACACCGCATTGACGAAATTCTTGGAATCCTTGTCCGCATACTTCTTGGCCAGCTCAATGGCCTCGTCTATGCTTATGGTCGAGGGGATGTCGTCAAAGTGCAGAAACTCACAGATGCCCATGCGCAGGATGTTCTTCTCGATCGAGGCAATACGCGAGAAATCCCACGATTTGGCGTGGTCCTTTATCAGCTTGTCTATCTCCTCGGTGTGCTCCGCCGTCTTCAGGAAGAGCGCACGGGAGAACTCCTTCGCCTCGGCCTTAATCAGGCTGGGGGAGATTATCTCCTCCACGATACGCTCCGGATCGGTCCCGGCGATATCGTGGGCGTAGAGAGCCTTCAGGGTCAGTTCACGGGCTTTTCGTCTGGCAGACACGAGAGAAAGTTTAAAGTTTAAGGTTTAAAGTTCAAAGTTGGAAGTCGAGAGTCCAGAGTTCAAGGGTTCAAAGTCGAGAGTTCAGAGTTTAGAGTTAAGAGTTCAAAGCTCAGAGTTTAGAGTTTAGGGTTCAGAGTTCAAAGTTCAAAGTCTAAGAGTTCAAAGTTTAGGAGTTCAAGAGTTCAGAGTCTGGAGTCCCGAGTCGAGATGTTGTCGATCATCTGATCGTTGGCGTCAGGACAGGCGATTGCCGGTGATCCAAGTCCTCAGGCTGTTATCAAGCCTGCGCACCCTGTCTGCCATAGGCAGATCCGCCTCCGGCGGAAAGGGTGCGGCAACCGCATTTCCGAAGATTCGTGAACCCGGTCACCCAGCCTACATCTGCTCGAACAGCTTGGCCATCTCGATGGCAGAGAGCGCCGCATCCCAACCCTTGTTACCGGCCTTGGTTCCGGCACGCTCGATGGCCTGCTCCAATGTATCCGCCGTTATCACCCCGAAGATGGTGGGTACGCCGGTCTCCAGCGATATCCTGGCGACGCCTTTGGCCACCTCGTTGGCGATATAATCGAAATGAGGCGTCTGACCCTTGATCACGGTTCCCAGCGAGATGACTGCATCAAACTTACCGCCTTTTGCCATTCTGTGCGCGGCGTACGGGATCTCAAACGAACCGGGCACCCAGGCTATGGTGATCTTCTCCTCCTCTGCCCCATGCCGGCGGAGACAGTCCAGCGCCCCGTCCAGGAGCTTCTGGGTGATGAATTCATTGAACCGGCTGATGGTGATTCCAAAGGTCTTGCCCTTGGCATCCAGCATCCCTTTCAGTTCTTTAGGCATGAAAACTCCTTTCTCCGATTCTTATCAGCAGATCTCACGTACCAGACTTGGATTCTCTCCTGGCCTTGTCATCTGCCCCCATGATTTGGGGACATCCGTTTTCCCTCACCTTTAGAAGATGCCCCAGCTTATCTCTCTTGGTCTCGAGATACTTGACGTTCTCCGGGGTGGGGGGTATCTCGGTGGGGACCCTTTCCGTGACGGTCAGCCCGTATCCCTCGATCCCGATGATCTTCTTGGGATTGTTGGTGATAAGCCGTATGCCGGAAAGACCCAGATCCACCAATATCTGTGCTCCCACGCCGTAATCGCGCAGATCCGCGTCGAATCCCAACTCCTGGTTGGCCTCCACGGTGTCCAAGCCGCAGTCCTGCAGCTGGTATGCCCTTATCTTGTTGGACAGCCCGATTCCCCTTCCCTCCTGGCGCATATAAAGGAAAACTCCCAGACCCTCGTTTTCTATCATGCTCAGCGCATGCCCCAGTTGATCGCCGCAGTCACATCGAGCCGAGCCGAATACATCGCCGGTGAGACACTGCGAATGCACCCTGACCAAAACGTTCTCCTTACCCTTCACCTCCCCCTTCTCCAGGGCGAAGTGATGATGCTCGTCTATCATGCTCTTGTAGAGATGAAGCTTGAAATGCCCGAACTTGGTCGGAAAGTTGACACTGACGATGCACTTGACCAGCTTCTCCTTCTTCATCCGGTACTCTATCAAATCCTTCACCGAGATGATTTTAAGATCGAACTTTTTGGCCATCTCCAGAAGCCTGGGAAGACGAGCCATGTGACCGTCCTCATCCATGATCTCGCACAGAATGCCTGCCGGATAGAGCCCTGCCAGCCTGGCCAAGTCGACCGTGGCCTCGGTATGTCCGGCCCGGCTTAAGACGCCGCCGTCCTGAGCCCGGATGGGAAAGATGTGTCCCGGCCGGGCCAGCTCTTCCGGTTTGGTCTTCGGGTCGATCAGCGTCCTTATCGTCTGTGCCCTGTCGTGGGCCGAGATGCCGGTGGTGGTATTGTAGACCGCATCCACCGAGACGGTGAAACGGGTGCCCAGCTTGGCGGTGTTGACCTTGACCATCGGCGTAAGCTCCAACTCCTCGATTCGCTCTCCGGTCATGGGGATGCAAACCAGTCCCCGGGCGTACTTGGAGATGAAGTTGACCGATTCCGGGGTGACCTTCTCCGCCGCAAAGATCATGTCCCCTTCGTTCTCCCGGTCGGCATCGTCCACCACGATGATTATCTTGCCCTGTCTTATCTCCTCAATCGCCTCTTCTATCTTGTTCAATTCCGACATTTCATGTTCTCCTTCTCCCTCGGCGCGTACTATCCAGCATTGGTAGCCGCAGGCTTCCTTCGGACTTCGTCCGTCAGGACCTGTCGGCCTGCGATTTGCTTACGCGCACCCTAAAGGGTGCGGCTACCGCAAGCTTGGAGCGTCACCATCCTTTTTCTTTCAGCCAATCCTCGGTTACTTCGGACTTCTGTTTCTTATGAGTCAGAATCCTCTCGACGTATTTTCCGATCAAATCGGTCTCAATGTTTACCGGTTCACCGACCTTCTTATTTGCCAGAGTTGTCTCCTTCATGCTGAACGGAATGACCGACACGGTGAACGAATCTTTCAAAACCTTAACCACGGTCAAGCTTATTCCGTCGACCGCCACCGATCCCTTCTCCACGAAATGTGTCTGGTATTCCGGCGGAATCTCGAATTCGAATAGCCAGCTCTGATTCTTCTCGGTTGCTGATCTCATCCTGCTCACGAAATCGACGTGGCCGGAGACCAGATGTCCGCCCAACCGGTCGGAAGCACGCAGCGCCCTCTCCAGATTCACCCGATCTCCGCTTGCCAATCGACCCAGGGTGGTTCTCTTGAGGGTTTCCTCTACGGCTTCAACCACAAAGCCGTCGTCTCTCACCTCAATCACCGTCTGGCAGGCGCCGTTGATGTTCACGCTGTCGCCAACCTTCAGGTCAGCCGATACCTTGGGGGCTTTTACGGCCAGCAGCAGGCTGCCGCCGCTTGATGAAGTCCGATCTATCTTTCCTATCTCTTCTATTATTCCTGTAAACATGTCGAAATCTGGCTTTTGGTCCACAGTCCACGGTCCACCGCTAACCCCTGACCGCTCCGGGACGACCCATGAGCAGCAGACCATTCCTGGATTGCCTGAACTGGCAGTCTTTCAGGGCTATTGCATCAGACATCTTTCTTATCTTCAGATCGCCGAATGGTTCATCGCCCTTGCCCGATATGTTGGGAGAGATGTAATACCAGATTTTGTCCACCAATCCCCGTTTCAGAAGTGAAGTCGCGCTTTTCGTTCCCGCGTTTACCAGAAGGCTGGTGATTCCTTCTTCGCCGGCCTTCTTCAAGAGTGATAGAGGGTCGATCTCTCCATTTCTGCGCCTTTTTAGGGCCCAGCTCGTAAACCGATTCTGTACCTTTGCTGTTTTCTTGACAGGATCAGTAGGGACAACGATCACACTGCTCTCCACGCTCTCTCCCCATTTATTCAGTCTCTCCGAGATCTTCCGGCGACTGCCGATCAGGATGAGTTTGGGTCTGACAGAACCGTTCCTCTTTAGAAGCGAATGGTGATGATCGAGTTTGGCGGCATCCACGTCAGTCAGGATAGCGTCCACGGGGAGCTTCTCCGATTTGGGCAGCTTGGACAAGATCTCTTTGCCTCCGGCCCCGGACAGCTCGGATGGGCTCATAATCTTGCCGTTGAGAGATTGCGCCACGGTGAGGAGCACGAAGGGGAGACCGGTGGTCACATACTTGAAGTAGACCTCATTTAGCCTCCTGGCTTCATTCTCCAGGACCCCAAGGCTCACGTTGATGCCGCTTTGGATCAGAGCAGCCAGTCCTTTTCCGTTCACTCGAGGATTAGGATCGATCGTGGCGCATACCACCCTATTTATTCCGCTCTTGATGATCAGGTCGGTGCAGGGTGGGGTGTTGCCGAAGTGGCAACAGGGTTCCAGGTTGATATACAGTGTGGCACCTTTGGCCTTATTCCCACAAGCCTTAAGGGCAATCGCTTCGGCGTGAGGGCCGCCGTATCTACGATGATACCCCTGGGCGAGAATCCCGTTCCCCTTCACTGCCACCGCACCCACCATGGGATTGGGTGAAGTTTTTCCCTTCCCTTTTTCAGCCAAACGCAGCGCCAGGCGCATGAACTCTTCGTCTCTGGTCAACTTTTCCTTCTGCGATGGACCCGCCATAAAAAAATCCCCGGCTTTTGCTTCCGGGGTGAGATTGCGAAGTTCGCAGGATCGATCCACATGGGTTCGACCTGCTCTGCTTCTGCCTTCTTCCATCCGGACTATCACCGTCGGCACTGGAATCTCACCAGTTCAGTCCCGCCGCTGGCGGGACACGTGGGCTGTTACCACCGATCGAGGGATTTCACCTCACCCCGAAGGCGTTAATAATATACGAGACTCGGCAGGAAAAGCAAGAGAAAAAAACCCCAAGGCATGTCATTGCGAGGAGTCCCCCTGCAGGGGGCGACGAAGCAATCCCTTGGCATGTCTCTGCCCGCCCGAGGAGATTGCCTCGTCCCGCCTCTCGCGGGACTCGCAATGACCGGTTTTGGAGATGATGTAGGTCGGGCTACCGCAGGTTGCCCGACAGCGATATGTCGTCGGGCGGACTCCAACCCGATCTGCAACATAATCAGGTTATAGGAATCAATCTGATGCATCGTATCAAGAGAGAGGGAAACAACAAGCGAGAGCATGAAAGTGTACAGTGTCGTCAGACAGATTTTCAGAGGCAGGGCGTATCTCTATCTTTTTTGTGCGTTGGCCCTGGGTTGTCTTGTCGGATTGAGTTGCAGCTCGGACAAGGGATGCACACGCCCGACGGTGCCCGACCACCCGCGACTTGGACCGAAGACTTGGCTGGATCTGGATGAGGACGGAGCAGCTGATTTTCTCTTCGAGTACATCGCGATTGGGACAGACGACGTACCTCAATCCGCTATGGCCCACATCCTATATGTGCGGCCCTTGGGCAGCGATAGCGTTCAGTGCGAATGGCCGCGGCCCAGAATCCCGCTCCCGGACAGTACGCTGATAGATGCCACACTCGGGTGGGCCGGCTCCGCAGATTTGGCACATATATCCTGGGACCTTGGGCTTGGATGGGACTCGTGCTGGACTGGCCCTTGGGCCGGAGTATCTGAGATGAGCCTGGGGCTGCAACTCGTGCGGGAGAATTCGAGCTATTACGGCTGGGTAAAGATTTCGGTGGACGCCGAGACGGGCTCGTTGACGGTTCATGATTACGCGTACAATTTCCGCGAGGGGCTTCCGGTCCGCGCGGGCGTTCACCCGCCGCTATATTGCTCACAAAAGGCTGGCTGGACTGGGCTGGCTCTGATTCTCCTGCCAACGGACCCGCTGTTCCCCTCGGGGCGATATGATGTGCATCTCACCCCGGAGGGTGGGGCGACGCTTTCCTGCTACTTCGTGGTTTCCGACGACCCGGAGGAGTGTGGCTTCGCCCCCTGTGTGACCTCAGGGGACTGCAGCGCCATGTATTATGCGGTAGGCTCCCCTCGCCGGGCCAACGTCTGGCTCCAATACGCTGTAATCCAGGGTCCAATTGAGGTGGTGGTCGAGCGGGATGGCGTCATTGTGGGTGCGGCAACTTTCGAGCCCGTATATGAGGTGGTCTACCCCAATGGCCCCGAGTGCCCGCCAACGTGCCACCAGTTCACTGCCGAGCTGACAGTTGAGTAAGGCCTCGGGCATCCGCATTCACTAATCCAGCTCCTTCAACAAAGATGAGGAGATTGTCATTGCGAGGAGCCCCGCCCTTGGCGGGACGACGCGGCAATCCCTTGGTATCTCTCCGCCCGCCCGAGGGGATTGCTTCGTTTGCGCTCGCAATGACCAGTGGTTGAAAGGGCGCCGCCTCTCCCGACCAGACATTACCCGCCGGAAAACTAACTTAGAAAACGGTTGACAAGGCTGCAGAAATGATTATAATGTGTATCGACTATCTGGCAAGAGGCAGCCTACGCCGGAGGAAGGTAGGCTGTTTTGTCTGGCACCGAAGTTGTCCTTATAAGGGTGTGCAGGATGTGAGGGAAAAAGAAAAGGACAATGGGAACTTTCCCTATGATTGATCTCAAACTTCTTGAAAAGAATGCGGTGCCCTTGGTATCAGTGGCCTTGGCCATTGTGTCCATCATTTTGGCGATCCTGTTCTACATCAAGGGACGGAGAACCAAACGCCTGGATGTAGTGATTTCAAAATCGATCCCTTTGTTGGTCAGAGGCCCCCAGGTGAGCGAGAAGCTCCATGTGGAATTCGACGGTACGCCGATCTGTAATCCTCACATCTGCAAGATATCGGTGGCCTGCACGGGCAACGTGCCCATTGAGAAGAGGGATGTGGAAGACAACCCACCAGTCGTATCAATAGATAGCGAAAAAGCTCGGCTCGTAGACTGCACCGTGTCGGCAGGGACAGAGCTGGTGACTGCGGCGCCTCCTGCGAATCCATATACAGAGTGGATTCTTGATCTCAAGCCGCTGAATCCTGGGGATGCCTTCGAACTCTTGGTCTTGACAGACGGGAATCCAGATGCTCATGCGGGAGTGTCGGGTAAGGTGATAGGCGGTGAGATCAGGACGATGAAGTCGCCCACCCAGAGCTACGCACGGGAACTGGCGAAGACGCTCTTTCGCGCCGTGACCTTCGCTCTTCCGTTATCGGGATTAGTCTCTATCGCAATGTGGGCAATACTTAGCCGCGTGTTCACCATCGGCCCCAAGCTCACCTGGGTCATTATCGCCACCAGTTCGATCATAGGTTTTCTTCTATCAGTAGTTATTGTGAGGCCCGACTTTGCGAGAAGGCGCCGTGCGCTGGATTGGATCGCAAGTGGTTCATCGGGGCCATCGTGAGGCCACGAAACCACCAGCCCGGTTCGAGTGGTACTTTTCGGGCTGCTCGCACCGGTATTTGGGGGTAAGATCGGACAACAGCAGAACCCCCTATGGCCCGCCTAACATAGAAGATCCGTGGGAATGCGGGGGTTGCAGACCGGACAGGAAAAAGATATAAGAGACCCGGCCTGATGAACCGGCTGGTTGATTGGCCTACCGAGTCCTGTTAGTCGAGCAGTGCAGAATGAAAAACGCATTTGGCGAACATAGCGACGAGTTGGGAGTCATTTTCCTGGGCTTTTGCGAACGTGCAGCCCATGTGCGAGAGGGAAATACCGATGTGTTCAAATGGAACGTATTGGGCCTTAAAAACATCGTCCTGTCCCACCTTTTTCCACTGAGTCTAAACGGCTGGACTATGGCATTCATGCTGAGGTCGGCCATTAAGACCGAGAAGCGTAAGCTCCGGATAACAGACGAGCACGAAAATGAGATGGGAGTTGTTGATCTGTTCCTTCAAGAATTAAGCGCCAAACCAGGTCAAAGTTTCCTCAAGCACAATAGGCCTGTTGTCATCGCCGCGCGACACGGCTGGATACCTGTGTTTTTAACGCTGCGGAATGCGAACATCATCGTGTCGCGCCCTGGTACATACTTTATTAGTTTGGCCCGAGACGGGAGGCCAGAAAGGATCGGGGAGGTGCATTTCGCAGTTATCGATCCCCCGCCTCTCACACCAGAGCGTATCGCGGCGATTCGTAGCGACCCTCTAGCGTCCAAAGCAGTGCGAATTGAGGTCGGGTGCAAAAAGTGTCAGCAGAAGTTTCGAGCTTACACAGCTCTTGAGCGTAGTGATAAACAAGAAGAGGAAGGTTGGAGTTGGTATAAGGATATTCCGGACAAGTTCAAGTGTGATTGTGGTGCCACCACAATAGACCTTTCCATCGTACGCCGAAATCTGCACGGTCTCCTGGGACGTAGATCCGGAGATGATGAGGAAGTGAGCTTCATCCCTCTTTACGAAACGAACGCGTTAGAAAGCATCCGTTCGGATTTCGCATTACTCCTCGAATCGCGTCCCAAAGAAGAGACACTTCAGAAATTCATAGAGGAGAACCCCATTCTGCTTCATCAATTTCCGTCGACTCGCATTCTCTTCAAGCCCCAAATTCTGACATTTTTCGTGGCAGACTTCGCAATCCTCACTCCCAAAAAAGAGTTGATTCTCGTGGAACTTGAGAAGTCAACCGCAAGGCTAATGAAGAAGAAAGGCGGTGTTGCAGCACCACTGAATTGCGCGTTTGATCAAGTTCGCGACTGGCTTCAAGTCACTGATGATCATAGGCTGGCTGTCCTTGATTCACTCAGGATAGAGAAAGATCTGGTGGGTTCGGTGCGCGGTGTGGTCATCGCTGGCCGAGACGAGGGTTACGATGCGAAGCACCTGCGGACACTAAAAGCGACCGATTGGGGGCGAATCAGCCTTTTGACCTATGATGACCTGGCATTCGCACTCGGCGCATTGATCCGAGAAATGGCCTCACTTTAGACGAATTGACGGGCCGCCCACGGGTCTGCTGCGGAAGAGTAGCGGAAGTTGTTTCACCCTCCCTTTTTTCCCTCCCACTTGTGGTGAGCTTGTGCTTCCACTTCGCCCTTCGGTCTGAACGCAGTGTCGAAGACTCAGCACCATGAGTTCGTCGAATGGTCGAACCATAAAGGGAGGGGAATCGTGTAGGTCAAGCATGTCTGGAGGACTGCTTGACGAAAAAGATTGTCAACCACTCTTCGGGATGGTTGAGCTACAAAGCTTCCCCAACACTCAATTTCACTACAATTCCGATGGTGATGCAGATGGGTCGAGTGTAAGTGAGGAGAGTTATGTGCCGGAAGACAACGTTCACATTCATGCAGTCGAATTTCCTCGATCCCATCTGGGCAACATCCACCTGTGCAGGCATACACCAACCTCCTTGGCAGGAGACGGGATCAAGGTCAACCCCAGGGTTACAGGTGAAAAGAATTTTTTGAAAAAAAACCTCAAAACCCCCTGAATCCCCTGTTTCGCCCGGTTTGTCGGTGCCGCCGACCAAAGATGCTATTGGGATAACCAGGGCGGATGCGGACGGGAGGCCATTATCCTCCCTTTTGTTACCTCCCATCCCGACATAGGCGGGTAAACAAAGGAGGGAAAGCGTGTAGGTCAAGCATGTCTGAAGGACTGCTTGACGAAAATAATTGTCAACCACCCTCCGGGATGGTTGACCTACAAAGTCATGGGATTCCTGACCCTACTCGTACCTTAATGCTTCAATTGGGTCTAAGAGGGAGGCTTTTCTGGCAGGGTAGAAGCCGAAGAATATTCCGACGAAGGCGGCAAAGAAGAAGGCCAAGGCTACAGCCGGGGCCGAGACGAAGACCGGCCAGTTGAGTACTCCGGAGATTACCTGGGAAGTGGCGATTCCGATGCCTATCCCGAGTATCCCGCCGATCAAGCAAAGCACCATGGATTCCACCAGGAACTGGATCAGGATATCCCGGCCCCTGGCGCCCACGGCCATCCTTATCCCGATCTCCCTGGTCCGCTCGGTCACCGAGACCAGCATGATGTTCATTATGCCGATCCCGCCGACGATCAGCGAGATCGAGGCGATGGCGCCCAGCAGAACGGTCATGATGCCGGAGGTCGAGCCGGCCACGCTGGCGATGTCGAGTTGGCTCCGTACCCTGAAATCATCCTCCTCTCCCGGAGGGATCTTGTGTCTCCGGCGCAGAAGCTGGGTGATCTGCTCTTCGGCTAAGTCAATCTGGGTCCGGTCCGTGGCCGAGGCCATTATATACTGAACGTGGGTTATCCCGATGAGCTTCTTCTGGGCGGTGGTGTAGGGGACGATAACGATGTCGTCCTGGTCCCGGCCGAAGGCATTGTCGCCCTTGGCAGACAACACTCCCAGTACCCGGAAGGGGAGTTTGTTGATGCGGATGATCTCTCCGACAGGGTCCTGGCCCCCGAAGAGTTCGTCCACTATGGTTTTGCCCAAAACGCAGACCTTGGTTGCCCCTCGGACATCCTGGTCGGTGAAGAAGGTTCCGGATTCGATCGGCCAGGAACGGATATGGACAAAATCGGGAGCGTAGCCCTCGACCTGACTGGCCCAGTTGAGATTGCCCGCTATGAGTTGGGCACCGGTTCGCACCCTGGGGGTCACCCTGGTTACTGCCGGGCAGTTCTCCAGGATGGCCTTTGCATCATCGTCAGTCAGATTGGTGACGGTCCCGGCTCCTCCCCGCACCCCCCTGTGTGAATGGCTGCCGGAGAAGACGGTCAGAAGATTGTCTCCCAGCGAGGCCACCTGGGCGTCGATCATCTTCTTGGCCCCCTGGCCGATGGCCACCATGGCGATGACCGCTCCCACGCCGATGATTATTCCCAGCATGGTGAGGCTGGAGCGCATCTTGTTACGGGTGAGTGCCCGGTAGGCTATCTTGAGTATCTGAAGATGTCTCACTCCTCGTCCTCCTCTTCCTCCTCCGGCAAAGCTGCGAGCTCATCTTCTGCCTTCTTGGGATTGGGCAGCAACTCGTCCCGGACGATCTTTCCATCCCGAAAGGCAATGTTTCTCTTGGCGTAGGCGGCGATGTCCTTTTCGTGGGTGATAAGAATGATCGTGATTCCGCTTCTGTTCAAAGACTGCAATATTCCCATTATCTCGATTGACGTTCTGGTATCCAGGTTTCCTGTGGGCTCGTCCGCCATGATTATAGCGGGATCATTGATCAATGCTCTGGCCATGGCGACCCTCTGCTGCTGGCCGCCGGAGAGTTGGTTGGGACGAGAGTGCTCTCTTCCCTCCAGACCCACCATGGCCAGGGCTTTCTTGGCCCTCTGGATTCTGTCTTTTGCAGGTGTGCCGTTGTAGAGCAGAGGGAGTTCCACGTTCTCCAGGGCGCTGGTTCGGGAGAGAAGATTGAAGACCTGAAAGACAAAGCCGATCTTTTTGTTTCTGATCGCTGCCAGGCTGTTTCGATCCAAAGAGGAGACATCCTCTCCTTCCAGAAGGTATCTGCCCTTGGTCGGCCGGTCGAGGCAGCCTAAGATATGCATCAAAGTCGATTTGCCCGATCCGGAGGGGCCCATGATGGCCACGAATTCCTTCTGCTGAACGGAGAGATTGATTCCCCGCAGGGCATGGATGTCAAAATCGCCGAGATTATAGATCTTGACCAGATGGTCTGTGAGGATGAGCGGCTGCAAGCTCATCACCTTCTCCTTCGGAACTGCGGGGCAAAAGGATTCACCTGCTGGTTGCCCTGGGGAGAGTTGGAGTTCCCTGTTCCTATAATCACCACGTCCCCTTCCTTGAGGTCCCCGGCGACGATCTCGACTGACGATCCGTCCGATATGCCGGTCTTCACCGGAACCGGCTCGAGCTCCCCTTGCTGATTCAGAATCCAGACTGCGGTTCTGTCGGCTTTCTGTGCACTCTGGCCGGGCGCTCCCCCGGAGTTGGGCCGGGACGGGCGCGAGCCGGGAGGACCGGACGATGCGGCGTGCCCCTCACCAGGCGAGGCTGTTTCCTCCTGCATTACCGGGCGGAAACGTAAGGCACCGGCGGGCACCTTTAGAACGTCTTCTCTTTCGTCCACCAGTACGGTCACGTTGGCGGTCATTCCGGGCTTGAGCAAAAGATCCGGGTTGGAGGCCTGAATGATAACGGCGTAGGTCACCACATTCTGAACGATCTCCGGGGAGAGCCTTACCTGGCTTACGATTCCCCGAAAGGTCTGCTCGGGAAAGGCATCCACGGTGAAGACCGCCTGCTGTCCCTCCCTTATCCTCCCGATGTCGGCTTCATCTATGCTGGTCTCAATCTGCATCTCGGCCAGATCATTGGCGATGGTGAAAAGGGTGGGTGCCTGCAGGCTGGCTGCAACGGTCTGTCCCACATCCACGTCTCTGGAGATGACCACTCCGTCTATGGGCGAGACTATGGTGGTATAATCGAGGTTGGTTTCGGCCCTCTCCAGGTTGGCCCGGGCCGACTTCTCCTGAGCCAAAGCCAACTCATAGTTGGTCAGGGCAAGGTCCCTCTCGGATTCGGAAATCATCGCTTTCTTGAAAAGCGACAGGGCGCGGTCATATTCCTTCTGCGACAGGCTGACCGAGGCGGTCGCCTTCTCCAGGTCGGCCTGAACCTGGGAGACCTGTGCTCTGAGAAAAGTGGGATCCAACTGAGCAATAATCTGCCCTTTGGTCACCCGGTCGTTGAAATCGACGTACAGAGCCGAGATGGTGCCGGAGACCTGGCTGCCTACCAGAACTGTGGTGACCGCTTCTGCGGTGCCGGTGGCGGTGACGAAGATAAGTATATCGCCTTTTTCCGCTTCAGCAGTGAGGTACTTCGCCTCGGAATCATCATTACCTGTTCCAAAGATAAGGAAAAGCAGAACAAGCAGGATAACAACGGGCGCGATGATGTAGAGCTTCTTCATAAGGAGTCCTTTTTATTCTTTTTCTTCGTATATTGGACACACCCGACCAGCCAAAGGTTTATCGGTTATACGCAGATATCACGGAAGTGAATGGGAAGCGCCGGCGATCGAGGGTCGCATGGATGCGACCCTTGCAGGGCAGGGCTGAATGCCCTGCCCTATGATTCCGGTTCGAACCTCTCCTTAATAAAGGCGGGTGAAACCGCAGTTGCCGCCCGGTGTGCGGTTTTTGAGCTTGCGAAGCGTGGGGAGATTTTGTATAATATCGCCGTTTGACGTGGCAAATTTCAACCAGCATTCAGCGGAAGGAGTTTGAAATGCAAGATGAAAGAATGGTTACGCTGGCCAAGAATCTGGTGAACTACTCCCTGGATTTGAAAAAGGGAGAGAGGGTATGGATCGAGACCCGCGGGTTTCCGGTGCTGGAGATGAGCAAGGTAATGATCTCGGAGGCCACCAAGAAGGGAGCCATTCCCTTCTGGTATTACAACGACGACAGCCTGATCCGCAAGTGGCTTTTGGACTGCACCGAGGATCAACTGAAAAGCTTCGCCGAATTTCATCTCTCCATGATGAAGCAGGTGCAGGCGTTCGTGTCGTTCCGGGGGGGAGACAACGCCTTCGACTTGGGGGACGTGCCCGAGGAGAAGATGAACCAGTACATGACCATATACTACAAGCCGGTTCACTTGGAGGAGCGGGTCAAGAACAAGAAATGGGTGGTGCTGCGCTATCCCACCAACTCCTTCGCCCAACTAGCCGAGACCTCCCAGGAGGCCTTCGAGGATTTTTACTTCGACGTGTGCAACATAGACTACGCCAGGATGTCGAAGGCCATGGACCCCCTGTGCGAGCTGATGAGCCAGACCGACAAGGTCCGGATTGTCGGTCCGGGGACCGACCTCTCTTTCTCCATCAAGGGTATACCCAACAAGAAATGCGACGGCAAGCTTAACATCCCCGACGGCGAGGTATTTACCGCCCCGGTCAGGGACTCGGTGAACGGGGAGATAAGCTACAACACCCATTCGCTATACGAAGGGGTGATCTACGACGGGATCAAGTTCCGCTTTCAGGACGGGAAGATCGTGGACGTAAAGGCGGCGGTAAACCAGGAGAAGATGGTCAAGATCCTGGATACCGACGAAGGGGCAAGATACATCGGTGAGTTCGCCTTCGGGATACACCCCGGGATAAAGAAGCCGATGAAGGATACCCTGTTTGATGAAAAGATCTTCGGCAGCATCCATCTTACCCCTGGGGCGGCCTACGATGAGGCGGACAACGGGAACAAATCGGCCATTCACTGGGATTTGGTGCTGATCCAGACCAAGGAGTACGGGGGTGGCGAGATATACTTCGACGATGTCCTTATCCGAAAAGACGGTCTATTCGTGCATCCGAAGCTCAAGGATGTTCTGAGTGAGAAGGCACTGAGCGGATAGCACAAAAAGCTTCTTCCTCTTCGCCGGAGAGGTCGAAACGAATCACAAACGGCCGACGCGGACTCCAAGTATAGATGTGAACGGTTATTTGATGGGGACGTTTCGGTTGTGATTCATCGACAAACAGGAGGTAGAAGCCATGAAGGTCAAAGTCGATCCTGACCTCTGCACCGGGGACGAGATCTGCGTTCAGATGTGCCCGGAGGTCTTCGAGATGGAGGATGACAAGGCGATAGTTCTTCAGGAGGAGGTTCCGGAAGAGCTGCAGGATTCGGTGAGGGAGGCGGCCGACTCCTGCCCTTCGGAGGCCATCATCATCGAGGAATAGTTGAAGCTCCGACAAGAAATGGGGGGGAGGGGTCCCTCTAAGATTCGCAATGCAGGATAACAAAACGGGTCCTTCTGTCAAGGAGTTGTGGACAGAGGGACCCGTTTCTTCAGTTTCTGCGGTTCACTGAGCCTATTTGACCATCGTCTCTTCCATCTCCTGTGCCTCTCCGTTGACGAAGGTGGCTTTTTCTATCCGGATGCTGCTCAAATCGAAGGAGGCCGGATCTACGGGCACGAATCTTAGGTCAAGTACGGGACCACTGCCCGGCCGGATGAAGTTGACCCCGTTCATGTCCACCAGCCCGACCACCAGTCTCCCTCTCTCCAGATTGTAGTACAATCCCAAGTCTTCAGTTCTGTAAGTGAGAGCGGGAGGAAGCAACGAGACCTGGTCCGGATCGAAGCTGATGGAAAGCTCCACTCCCTGCACCGGATCATTGAAGTCGGCCAAAACCGCCATCCAGTTCACCCTGGAGATGGGATCGTATCGCATTCCGGAGAAGCCCACCTCGGCCCAGCCGGGAGCCTGCGGTTCTTCTTCTCCCACCAGTGCGGGCGCCACGCAGCCAGGCTCGGGGGCCGCCCCGCCCCTCAGGAGGTACTTGATCTCATACACCAGATCCACCACGTTGATGAAGCAATCCGCGTTGACGTCGGTCGATCTCATGGAGACGGGAGCCGGTCCACCGTAAGCCATAAAATCGATGAAGTATGGCGGATCAAGAATATCAACGTAGCCGTCATAGTTGAAGTCACCCGGCAGACATCTGATCTGAGGCGGCGGTCCACCGCGGTATAGGTAATTGATCAGCCAGATTAAGTCCGAGAGGCCCACGAAGCAGTCTCCGTTAATGTCCATGGCTGCCGGCGGATTGGACGGAGGCCCTCCCTGGAACATATAGTTTAAGATGAATACAATGTCGGATACGTCCACGTTGCCGTCTCCGTTCAGATCGCCCGGCATGGTGGACGGAGCTATGTTGTAGGGCACGACGGTTATCTCCACCTCGCCGGTATCGGTGCTGTCACGACCATCGTCCACGGTGAAGGTGACCGTATAGGGGGAGTTCAAGGTGTCGTCGGGTGTGGTGGTCCACTGGAAGTAACAAACCGCCGGTGAGACCCGGGGATAACAGGGGAAATCCCCCACCCCGGTCTTGGAGATGGTCAGCGTATCCAGGGTATCCGGGTCCACGGCGACCACGGGGAAGGCGATCTGCAGTCCGGCGTATACCGTCTGCGGCCCGGGGAGTGTCAGCTCGGGCTTACGGTTCAGCGAGGCGATGACGTAGAGCAGAACTGCGGTGCTATCCGCTACCTGCTTGGCCTGTTCGGTGCCGATTATGGTCAGCTCGTACAGGTCCAGAGGGGTCAGAGAATCCACCACCACGGTCAGGACCGAGCTGTCCGTGGGCGTGACTACCGCAGGATCGAACTGGAAGGTGGCTTCGGGAGGGAGGCCCTCTGCGGTCAGAGTGCAGGGTGAGTCGAATCCGAAGAAGGAGGTTAGAATGACCCGGTACTCGGTGGTATCGCCCTGCTTGACCCACTGGGTGTCGGGCACGGCATCAATCTCAAAGTAGGAGGTGTATATTATTGAAAAATCTGCGTCGCTTTCGTCGTACGGATCCCCGTCGTCAGCGTCGGATACCTTCACCCGGCACTGTTGGGAGGTTGAGTCGGGAATGAGCCAGGGGTAAATCCCGCTATTGGGATAATCCTGCGCCACCGGCATCCAGCTGCCCCCTCCGTCGGTGGAGAACTCGATATCCACGAACCCTCCATCGAAGTTCTCCGAAACCCAGGTTATATCGTGGTTTTCGCCCACCACCCACACCTCACCTCCGTTGGGTGAGGTGACCCGAAGCTGGGAGGGGCCGATCCAGAAACAATTTGGCAGGTTGCTTCTGGGCACGTAGGTGACGGCGTCGGCCCGGCTCCACAAGAATTCGCCGGTCGGAGGCCAGAAGGTGGTATCCATACAGACGTGCATGGTATCCTCTATCACCAGGGTCAGCGTGGCGAATAGCACTCGGTCGCCCTCCCACCAGAGCTGGTCCTGGGAACCGGTGGCCACCACAGACATGCGGGCGTAACCCTGGTCGGAGTCCAACTCCAGGATGCGCGTGTCCCACTCCCCGCCCATGAAATCGTCCCCCAGGTGACCCATGCGATTATGCATCAGCGTATCGGTGCCCTCTACTATATGCCGGAATATGCTCCTGTCGAAATCCGGAAAAACGTAGAGCGCCGAGGTGGTGTTCCAGTAGGTGCTGGCGCTGCAGAAGGCCGACGGGTTGGTGCGAGTCCAGCCGATGGGGATGACGAATCCGGCGACCGAATCACTGATTTCCGTCTGGTCGTGCGTGACCAGATAGGGAAACCTGACAAACCACGGGCCGGTGCCGGGGGTTTGGTCACTGTCCAGGCAGACGATGTTCAAGGTATCGCATTCCCCCCGGTCGTTGGGGTCCTCCGGACATTGGCCCCAGGACAGGTTGAACGACGCCAACATCAAGATTGCCGCTCCAAGCAAGAGCATACCCTTCTTCCTCATGGTGAGACTCCTTGATTCGAAAAGGTTCAACTGTTCGTGCCGCATCCGAATTGCAGGGCTGGGTCTGGCTTCACTCCTTATCCCCTCCACCACACAATCGACTTTGGATTATTCCGACAAGCGATCAAAAGAAATGAATTCTCTCCTTCTCCCTTCTCCGCCTGGAAGATGGCGCAAAAGCGCTCAAAGAGAACTGTAATTTAAATATAGGCAAAAGCCTGCACCTGTCAAGCGCAATGTCGACCGGTCAGCCGGCCGACGGTTTGGTGGTACTCCTATAATCCCTTCCTCCCAGACTGGTCCCTTCCTGATCTACCACGGATCGCCCGGATAGGGCTCAGGTCCAAACCTGTACAGATAGTTTATCAGATACAATGCGTCTTCTATGTCTATGATCCTGTCCGGAATGGAGTTGTTTATATCTGCCGAGATGGGATGAGGCGGCGCCGGGCCAAACTTATAGATGTAGTTGATCAGATAAACCACGTCTGCAATGTCCCGCAGCTCCCCATCAAAGGTGACGTCACCCGGCCAGTAGGGAAGGACCGGAAACTCGCCTGCGATAAACTGAGGGCAGTAACCCTGAGGTTCGGTGGTGGTGAAGAGCAGATGATTGATCGGACCGATGAAGGAGGAGTCGGTTTGCACAACGCCGGTCATGCCGGTTAGGGTGAAGCATAGCGTGGTGAAGAGTCCCTGTGTCGGAGGAACGGGAGGATCGTGAAGCGGAATCAGGCTGATGAGCACTTCATCAGCAAGGGTGTCCGGGCTGACGATTCTTATGGAGTCATCAAAGATTGCCTCCCTGAACGTGACCGAGTCGAAATGAACCGGCCCTGACCAGCTCAAGGGAAGAACCATTGCTCCCACCGAGTCGTCGTTGGTCACCTGCAGATGCGCGTAAAAGAGCCCCGGTCCGCTGGGGAGAGGGAAGTACGCATACTCAGGATAAAAGGAGACCGAATCGGGCGCGTCCGGATCGTTGGGATCCTGCTCGCAGACTAAGTGGAACTGACCCTGGCGGTACTGGGGGGTGTAGGTCACCGAATCCTCCCGCATGAAGAGAAGATGCTCCTGGGGAAGGGGGGAGTTGGCCACCGTGTCGATGAAGAGGAAACCGGTGTCGCTGGTGGAGAAATAGAACTTGGCCAGCATGCCCCTGCCGTCGGGGATGGGCTGCTGCTCGCCCACCGAAGCGGTTATCAGAACCTTCTGGTTGGGATTGTCGATGGTGACAGTCCGGTTGAAGAGATAGGCTATCCTGCTACCGAAGAAGCTGACCGAATCCATCTGGACCGGCCCGGTCCAGGCCAACGGCACCTGCAGCCCGATGAAGGGAGTGTCATTCCTGAAATACACGGGCATCACAACTTCACCTGGTTCCGGGGGACAGGGGACCAGGAAGCCCTTCGATTTAAGGAGTACAGAATCTGGTCCGTAAGGGTCGTTGGGATCCTGATCAGCAAAGCACAACCCCGACAGTATCACGGGAAATACAAGAATCGTGAGAGCCGAAACAAAGACACCCTTCCTCATGTTTTCCTCCTGATCGTGGCAACGGTAAATAGGTGTATGGCGGTTAAGAACATTCCTTTCAATTCCGATTTGTGGAAGAACTCCTTCTTTCGCAACAACCGAATCAATAAAAATATAAACTGAAAAACCGGCTTGTCAAGCAGAAATCTGCAGGTCGGATGATGAAATTCGAGCGGAGCACTACTTAAGTTTTCTGCTCCCCGGAAACGCCCACAGGGATGCGTGGATTATCATCTTCAGCTTCTCCCTCTTACGATGACCGGAATAGTCCCGGCTGGATCTCCGCCGCATGTTCATAAAACAAGTCCCCCCCGCATACTGCGGGGGGGGCTTGGCTTCAAAGAAGCTTATGATGAAGGTCTTACTTCATCATAACCATCTTCTCGGTTGCACTGAAGCCGGCAGCGGTCAACTTGTAGAAGTAGACACCGCTGGAGACCTCGCTACCAGCTTCGTCCCTGCCATCCCAGGTAACCACGTTCAGGCTCTGGGAACCCATACCGCTGTAGCTTCTCACCAGCTGGCCGGCAACGTTGTAGATCCTCAAGGAGTAGTCCATGGCCTCCGGCAGATCGAAGCTCAGGTTGACAAACGGGTTGAACGGGTTCGGATAGGCAGGATGCAATGCGAAGGCAGTCGGGGCAACCTTGGCGGTGATGGTGGTGGTAAGCTCGCGGCTGTCGCGATCGACAGCAGAGACACTGACCAGCTCGGCATCGGCAGTCAACACCTCGGCAGAGGTGAAGCTCATTCCCGCGCTGCTCCACACCAAGACCTTATTGCCCTTGTGCACCATCTCCATGTCGGCCAACAGGGTCGGGTTCACGGCACCGTCAAACTCAAACAGAATGGCGCCGATGGGGGCCGCACACTCTGTGCTGATGGTACCGCCTTCCACGATCACGTTGGCAACCTCGGACGACGGGGTCAGCTTTGGAATCTCGACTGCATCGTGCAGGATGACTCTGATTAAGTAAACCAGGTCTGACAGGGTCAGGGTCCTGCCGTCGGCATTGACATCGGTAGCACAGATCTGGTAAGCCATGTCATAGCGGAAGACCACCGTACCCTCGACAAAGTAGCTGGCAAACAGAACAGCGTCAGCCACCTCGTAGGTAAGGGTATTGTAGTTCACGTCACCGCGCTTGCACTCACCAGGACCGGCAGCACAAACGTCCACACCGCCGCAGTTCTGTCCGCAGACGCCCGACTGGAAGATCAACTTGTCGTCGATCCTGTCACCCGGATCATCCTCACAGCAGTCGCCGTCGAACTGACAAAGCAGGGTGCTGACGTACAGGGTGTCTCCAGTCAGGCTGGAGAAGGTGTTCTGGCCGCAATCCGGGTCGAAGCAGGTCTGGTCATCCCAGTACGGACCATCCCACTCGAAGCAGACCGGGATCTTCAAACCGCGCAGGTTTTCATCGTTGTTGACCACGAAGCAGAGCTCAACCAGACACTGGTACACCCCCTGTGGAGTCATGGGGATGGGATCGCCGATGTTGTCGACGCCGTTGGGGATGTCGTATTGACCATACAGCAGGATCTTGTACTTGCAGCAGCCGCAGGCCGGGCAGGGAAGCAACCTGTAGACGAACTTCTCAAAGCCCTCAATGGCCTCGCAACGCTCCGCGCGCACGAAGGTCATGGCCGTGTAGTCAAACTCGATGGTCAACTCGAAGCCGCCGAACGGCGTGGTGTTGTTGTCCAGCAGAACCGGCAGGCAGACGTAGCCGCCCGGATCCACGCATTCGTCGGTATTAGGAATGAAGATGTTGCTGAATCCGTAGGAGACGACCTCAACCGGACTCGCGCAGCAAGTCACCAGACCACACTCATCCTCGCAGCAGACCGTGACGTTATAGGTACCTTCGTCGTTAACGTCGGTCTGCCAGTGGACTTCGCCATCCTCAATCCAACAGGCGCCAGGACTTGGTGGGTCGACCTCACACCAGCAGTAACATGGAGGACAGTCATCGGTACAGGTGTACAGGCCGACAAACTCAGAACCGGCCGTCACAATAGCGCCGTCCCAGAGGTTGGTAACCACAGGCGGATCGTTGGTGAAGTGTACGGTGAAAGTCTGAGGAGGCGCTGTTGCGCCGCAGATATCCTCGCACTGCAGCGTGACGGTGTACTCGATGCACGCGTCACAGCAGTCACCGATCCACTCCACGTGATTGTCCACTATGGCCGGGAAGTTGGCACACGGCGGAGGCTGTACGTCGATGATGGCCATATTGGTGGCGTCGCCGTCAGGGTCGGTGCAGGTGAAGTCCGTGCTGACGAAAAGGTCGCAATATGGACCGACGTAATCATCCGGCTCGGTGCAGACTGGCGGGTTGTTGATAATGGTGTTCTCCCAGCAGCAGGTATCGGCCGCACCAGCGTCGTCCAGGCAGACGATGCACTTCTGGTAGACACCGGTCTGGCAGTGATCCACAACGTCATAGGTGACGGTTCCGGTGACGCAGGAATCCGGCACGCCGGAATGGTTCACCACCAGGTTCGCGATTGCCGCTCCCGCCGGAACGACATAGGCGGTCACCGAAACCACGTCCCCGTCAGGATCGCAGTTGGTGAACTCAGTCGATGTGTAGGTGCCGTTTTGGCTGTGGGTCGCGGGATCCGGAGTCACCACGCACTCTGGCGGCTGGTTGGGCACGATGTAGAAGGTGTCGCAGTACCATTCTTCTCCGAAGTAATCGTCCCAGATCTGCGGTATGTAGGTAACCGCATCGGATCTGGAGAAGGCCAGCCGGCCGGTCGGGGGCCAGAAACAGGAGTCCAAGCAGATGACGGTACTGTCATCAATGGTGAAGGTGACGGTCGCAATCAGCACTCGGCTGCCGCCAGGGAACCTCTGGTCACCGGTGCCGGTGGGAACGATCGACAAGAAGAACCGGTTTCCATCACAAGGTGGGGTGCATCCCAGATCCAGAATCCTGGTGTCCCAGGGACGATCTGAGAAATCCTGGGAGTAGTCCATCATGAAGTTGTGCACCAGTGTATCTCCCGGCGTGTCCCCGAAGAAATGACGGAATACGCTGTTGGCAATGGTCGGGAAGGGATACAGGTCGATGTTGTTCTTGGCCGACGGTATTCTGGCGTTGGCAGCAGGGTTGCTGGAGGTAAAGCAGAGAGGCATAACAATACCTGCGATGGAGTCGATGGTCGGATCCGGGATGTCGTTGGTTACATACGCCGCGATTCTAACGTCCCATGGAGGTGGCCAGAAGAGCCCCTCGTCGGGAGGCCAGGATTCCAGGTAGAGAGTGTCAGGTATACCGTTGTCCTGAGCCTGTGCGATAGTGAAGCCAAACGCCATCCAGGTCATCACTGCGAGAAGTAACAAGTTTCGCTTCATTTTGTTGCTCCTTAATTGTTCAAAAGAAGGTTTTTGGTTGCCGCTTCTTGGTGAGGCCAATCTTGAGGAGACCTCACCAGAAAGCTCAATCTAAGGTCCCCCTCCTTCTTTAGAAAGGTTTCCAATCAGCTAGCACCCTTTGGGTGTTCGTTCTTCTCACCTCCTTGACTTTAAAGAGTTAGAGTTGAGCAAAAGTAATCGAAAGTACCCCTTCCTTGCTTCACCTCCTTTCAAGCAAAGGTTAGAGGTTTCAGTTCAGACAGTACAGCAGGTGTCTGACAGCTTAGTCTTTTTTGAAACCAGAAGCTCGCCAGCCGGGGGCTGCATCACTCGCGGCCTCCTTCCTTCCTTTCAAACCGGCCCCGCTCCATTCCGCCCGGGCAGATCCGGTGTTCCTGAATAACGACGTGCCGGACCTTGCCTGTCCCGAGAATGCCAGCTTCAAGTAGTGCGGCGGCTCCTCCGACCAGGCCACTGCCACCGATGCCAACGGCGATGCGGTTGCCTCCACCGGCAATCCGCGCGGTCAGGTCTTTGAAATCCTGCCACCAAGAAGCTGAAAGAAACCAGCGCCCTGCAAACCGGATTCCTTTACTAAACAGGCAATTCACCCTATTCCGGCATGTCAAATGGATAAATCGCCGAACGAAAAACCGGATGCTGCCCGGCGGAATTAGAGCATTAAATATCTGCCGTAGCCAGATTTGACAGAGCTATTACTCTATTACAGCCCTTGTACAAACTCCCCTTGTTGAATCTAATTATGTTTATTATCTGCATCTACATTATACTAAATTTCGAATTCTTGTCAAGTAGTTTTTTGCCTGTTTTCCTAAAAAGGAGCTTTTGGCCCCAGAAAGGATATCGACTTTGTGAAACTTTTCACTAAGTAGCGCCGTAAATCCTATAGGCATTAGGAATTCGAAAGGAAGTTTGGCTCGTCTCCAGGACTTGCTGCTATGAGTAGAATCGAGAAACATCCTATTCTGCAGGCTCCCCGGGAAGCCGGAATACCCTTCTACTTCAATGGGAGAAAACTTCTGGCGAGGAAAGGGGAGGTTATCTCGTCTGCGCTTTTTGCCTATGGCATTAAGGTGTTTGGCCATCATCCCAGAGATGGAAGTCCCCAGGGGATCTTCTGCGCCAACGGGCAGTGCGCCCAGTGCCTGGTGATGGCAGACGGGGTCCCGGTCAAGGGGTGCATGGTTCAGGTGAGGGAAGGGATGAGGATAAGCCCCTGTGACGGCACTCCCGAGCTTCCGGATGCGGACCACCTGCCGAGTGAATTCGAGAGCACACCGGTGGTAGAGACCGATGTTTTGATCATCGGGGGCGGGCCGGCAGGCATCACCGCCGCTCTGGAACTAGCGACGCATGGCATCGAGATCATAATCGTCGACGACAAACACCGGCTAGGGGGAAAGCTGGTTCTTCAAACCCACTCCTTCTTCGGCACGGTGGCCGACTGCTATGCAGGAACCCGTGGGATAGATATCGCCACGAACCTTGCCGCGGAGATATCAGAGCATCCCAACATCAAGGTGCTGCTGAACACAACGGCGGTGGCCTGTTACCACGACAACAGAATCGGAGTGGCGGGAGACCAAGGGTATTCTCTGATCGAGCCCAAGAAGCTACTGATCGCTGCAGGCGCCCGGGAAAAGGCCCTTTCCCTCCCGGGCTGCGACCTGCCGGGCGTGTACGGGGCGGGCGCCTTTCAGACATTGGTGAACCGGGATCTGGTCCGGCCATCGGAAAAGCTGTTCATAGTGGGAGGAGGAAACGTGGGCCTGATAGCCGCCTATCATGCGATCCAGGCGGGCATCGGGGTGGTCGGCTTGGTCGAGGCCCTGCCCCAGGTGGGAGGTTACAAGGTCCATCAGGATAAGATAAGAAGGCTGGGGGTGCCGGTGTGGACCTCTCACACGGTGAAATGTGCTAATGGCAAGGGGAGAGTCGAATCGGTCACCGTTACCCAGATCGATAAAGACTTCCGTGAAATTCCCGGAACGGAGAGAACCTTTGAGGCAGACACTCTGCTTGTGGCCGTCGGCCTGAATCCGGTGAGCGAACTGTACGATCAGGCCAGGAAATTCGGCATGGACGTCTACTCTGCCGGGGACGCACTTGAGATAGCGGAGGCGTCCGCCGCCATCTTCTCCGGAAAGATTGCAGGCAGACAGATGGCCCGGTCGCTGGGCAATGAAGCATGGGTTCCCGCGGAGTGGAAGAAGAGGTGGGATATCTTGAAAAGCAAACCAGGAAAGACCATACCTCTGGAGATCAAGGAGCCCGAATCAAAGGTCTTTCCGGTTATCAGGTGTGTGCAGGAGATTCCCTGCGATCCCTGCGTCCACGTTTGCCCCAAGGACATGATCAAGATGGAAGGTGATCCGATCTTCGGCCTCCCCAAGGTGGTCAAGGACGAATGCACCGGCTGCACCCTGTGTGTGGCGGTCTGTCCCGGCTTGGCCATAACCATGGTGGACTTGAGGGAAGAAGGCCCGGATGCGCTGGTCACGGTACCCTTTGAACTTCTGGAGATTGAAGTTGCCGTCGGAGACAGAGTGGATGCCGTTGACACGGACGGCGTGTTCGTCACCAGGGCCAAGGTGGAAAAGATGGCAGAAAGAAAAGCATACGACCGAACTCTCCTGGTTACCCTGAGGGTGCCCAAAGAGAAAGCGACTCGGGTGGCGGGATTCAGAATCCAGGATCCCGAATTGAGCCGACCGCTCGACGTGCCGGCGCCTGTTCACCCGGATGATGACACTGTTATCTGCAAATGCGAGCGGGTGAGGGCCAAGGAGATAAAGGAATTGATCCGGCAGGGGGTCAGGGACTTGAATCAGCTTAAGGTGCTTAGATGCGGGATGGGAGCCTGCGGCGGAAAAACCTGCCAGTCTCTGATCCTGAGGCTTTTCCAGCAGGAGGGGGTGGATTTGTGCGACGTGGTTCCCTTCAGCCAGCGACCTCTGGTAGCTGAAATCAACCTGAGCCTGCTGGCCAACGAAGAGCCGACGAAGAAAGGAACGAACCGTTAGGCTCGACCCCGGACTTGTCCGGAAGTCGAGTGCCATCCGGTGCAAAAGAGATTTTTGAGAATGCCGAACTACGATGTGCTTATAATCGGCGCGGGGAGCGTGGGGCTTCCCACCGCCTTCTTTCTGGCCCGGGAGAAGCTCAAGGTTTTGGTGATCGATGAACTCCCCTCACCAGGACAAGGCCAGAACAAGAGCGCCATCGGCGGGGTGAGGGCCACGCATTCGGACCCGGCTAAGATACAGACCTGCCAGTTGAGCCTGAAGGTGTTCTCCACCTGGAAGCAGGAGTATGGGGACGACATCCACTACAACCAGGGGGGGTACTGCTTTCCGGTCTATCAGGAAGCACACGAAAGGAGCCTGAAAGAACTCTTGGTCGTCCAGAAGAGGTATGGTCTGAACATCGACTGGCTTGAGGCGGACGAAGTGGTCAGGCTTTTGCCCGGCGTTAATCCGCGAGGATTGCGAGGGGGGACCCATTCTCCCGAAGACGCCAACATCTCACCCATCCTGGCGGCCAGAGCCTTCTTCAGAGAGGCGGTGAGCCGGGGCGCCGAGTTCAGGTTTGCCGAGAAGGTAACCGGAGTGCATGCAGGTAACGGCTCGGGAACAAAGGTGGTGACCGACAAAGGAATCTACCACGGGGATAGACTGATAAACGCAGCCGGGGCAAATGCCCAAGAAGTAGGGAACTTGATGGGGGTGGATCTGCCGGTCCTGCCGGACTCGCACGAGGGGGGTGTAACCGAACCGGTCCGGCCCTTCTTCCGGCCCCTGGTGGTGGATATTCGCGAATTCCCGGGATCCAAGAACTTCTATTTCTATCAGGAGCAACAAGGACACATCATATTCTGTCTGACGCCCGAGCCGATTATTCCCGGACTCAACCGGGACTCCACATCGTCGTTTCTTCCCCTGGCGGCCCGGCGGCTGATTCAGCTCTTCCCGCGTCTGAGAAACGTAAGGGTGCGTCGGGTCTGGCGGGGCCTCTATCCCATGTCACCGGACGGGGTCCCTATAGTAGACCAGCTCAAAGATAGAGATGGATTCTACCTGGCCGTGGGCTTCTGCGGGCAGGGGTTTATGCTCGGGCCGGGGATCGCCCTGAATCTGGTAAGCCTGATCACGAAGGGAAAGCCCTTACTGCCGAAGGATATCTTCAAAAGCTACAGTCTCTACCGTGACTTCTCTCGACCTTCCGAAGCGTTGAAATAAAACCGATGACCAAAAGGCAATGACGAATGAACGATGACGAATGACGAAGAGGCAATGACCAAAAGGCAATGACGAATGAACAATGACGGATGACGAAAAGCAATGACCAAAAGGCAATGACGAATAACGGATGACGGATGACGAATAAGGCCTCATCCGCCGGGGCTTTGCAGGTTGTGTGAATCCGGTTGCACATCGGGGCACGTTTCCACTTGACCTTCCGATCCATTTTGATGATCATATCGCAGTAGCAGTTCTCCCATCCCTCACAAGTGGTGAGAAGAGTTGAGCTTTTGGGACAAAGAGTGGCTTTGGCTGCTGCCGGGGAGCGTAGGCGCCGAAATCAAAAAACGGCGCTCAGCGGCATATCTTTTGCTCAACTGTGAGGATGAAATCGGCAGGAAAAGTCGAGAGGACGTCGATGGAGAAGAGCACGGATTACAAGAAATTCATGTTGCTTAAGGATCTGGCGCAGAAGGCCAACTCGTCGGTAGAGATGAGCCAGATCCTGCAGGATGCGCTGGATGGGCTCTTGGACATCCTCAGACTGCAATGCGCGTCGGTAACTCTGTGGGACGAGAAGACCAAAAAAGTTGCCCATCAGATTGCCTCCGGCTCGATAGAGAAGGTGAAGATCCTGCGCGAGTTCGACCGGCGGGTAACCGAGACGATGAGAGACCAGATTCGGATGGAGTCGATCTACGCCACCTTCGACAGCGAAGGGCCGCACAGCGTTTTCTCCTATCCCATCAAAAGAGACGGAAGGACCATCGGCGCTTTGGCGGGCTTGGTGGAAGGCTACTCCAACCTAAGCGGAGATGAGGAGCTGTTTGAAGCGTTCAGTCACCTGATAGGCGTGGCTATGGCCAAGGCCCAGCAGTGGCGGGATAAGATCAGCGGGGAGGTCCAGGAGGAGCTGGTGAGGTCCGAGCGGCTGAAGGCCATCGTGGAGACCGCTGTTACCATCAATCACGAGATAAACAATCCTCTGGCTGCCGTCTTGGGATACGCCCAACTCCTCTTGAGCAGGCGAGAGAACCTGGATCAAGACACCGTCGACAAGTTGAAAAAGGTCGAGGCCGGCGCGCTCAGAATCAAGGAGGTCACCAACCGTTTGCTGAAGATAGTGGAGCCGGTGGTGGTGAGATATGCGGGCGACGTGCGGATGGTGGATTTGGATCAATCGAAGACCGAGGAGGACCAAGCCAGAGAGGAAGAAAAGGAGTAAGGGGCGTTTCACATAAAGGTACGAGAAGCCTCCCATCAGGGAGGCTTTTTTTGTGGTCGGTTGGCAAGGTGGGCGGTCAAACGCCGGCCGGGCTCGAGCTGCCGGGCAGGATGCCCGGCCCACCAGCTTGAAGGAATCGAGGGTTGGCGTCGGGATAGCAGTATCCCAACGCAGCAGCGGAAGCGCCCAGGTTCCTCGCTTCGGGAATTCCCGAAGCAACAAATCAGGATATCCCGAGGCAACAGCAAAACGGGCAAGGACATAATGCTTCCTACCGCAACATGATGACTTTTCGGCGACGCCGGACTTGCGGGACATGCGAGACATGCGGGACGTGCGGGAATTTATTTTGAGAGATTTATATCACCTCTAACCTTGTGCCGACCCCGATCCCGGTCCTGACCAGAGGGATAGGAGTATCGGTGCCCAGCATGACAGCGCCGTGAGAGGATTCGAGGAATTCGACTCTGCGAAGGTGAACGTTTTGTTTTCTCATATTGGTCTCCTCACTGACACTCGACCTATCTGCATTACCACAAGAGTTGTGGTGAAATTGCCTTCCCGGGAGTCGGCCGACGGTGACAGTGGGGAGGGAAGGCTTCCCTCCCTAACATCATGATTGTTTGGCCGCACCGGCGAAACTGGCGAAACAGGCCTTTCAGGGGTTTCTGAGGTCAATTTTTAAAAAATTCTTATCACCTGCAATCATGGTCTTGGTCTCATTTCCTTTTTGCCCACGGTGAAAGGTACATCCGTCCTTGGGCCGCGGCTTGCACCGGGCAAGATGCCCTTCAGGGTGAATCCCTTCAGGGTGTCCTTCGATCCCGAAGATCTTCCTTCGACACTGAGTCTCACTTCGTGCCGAGCGCACTCAGTGCGAGGCAG